>JAEAMG010000022.1_pt1 | contig 287829 bp, 257 predicted proteins | sample 8958741 | NCBI WGS metagenome assembly JAEAMG01 (sample SAMN16933256, study PRJNA681125) | bioreactor sludge metagenome | isolation source: anaerobic bioreactor treating anionic surfactant - SDBS | place: India: Bengaluru | collected 2019-02-28 | reverse complement strand
GTTAGTACTTTATAGACCCTCGGTTTTTACAAGGCGTCATGCAATATTCAGGTAAAAACAAAACCGAAGCACGGAAAAATTCAAACGACCAAATCACAAAATGGGAATTATGAAGAAAAACGGCTCTTCCCTTGGCTACTGTCAACTGAGAACTTTCAACTTCGTTTTGAACATTTTGCTTTCGTAATTTGGATTTGTTTCGGATTTCGTGCTTCGGATTTCGGATTTGCAAGGTCAGTCGTCAGCACGTAGCACAAAACTCCTACTGATTTACTGCTCTTTCCATCCTCTGCTCTATGTATCATCCTTCACTTCGCTTTTCAATTGATATAAATCCTCCCAGCTCAGCCCGCCAATTCTGCAGGGAAGGATGGAGTTGTTGTGACAAAGAGGTTCATCCAGATCAAAGGAGGAGTGTCGGCGCGCATCTTCCCACAATGCCGTTCCCGGAATCGGCGAATACTCCGCCAGATAAGGACGCGCTCCGCAGCCCCTGACATAGCGGATGCTCTTTCTCACCTCGTCGATTTTCTGCCCCGGCAGTCCAACGAGGAGATACACCCCTATGTCACTCCCATCATATCCGGCCTTCCTCAAATGCCGTACCGCCCGCTCAAACTCACGGTTGGTGACTTTTCCACCGGTTTGCTGCTGCAACCCACCATCTGCTGTTTCCAGACCGATGCGGATGGTTTTAAATCCGGCCCGGTACATGGCCTCCGCGACTTCCTGTGTAAGCGCCCTGGCATGCAATCCATTGGGAGCATGAAAATTACAGGAAATGTCTCTCTTCACTATGCCCCGGAGGAGCGGGATAATACGATCATCCGCCCGGTACAGCAGGGCATCATCATAAAATGCGATGTTCTTACATTTATAGCGATCAACCCAGTATGATATCTCATCAAGCACTTTTGCCGGATCTCTTGTCCTGAATCCGTTGCTCAGGAGGGACGAAGCGCAGTAGGTGCACTTATAGGGGCACCCCCGCGCGGTACTAACGCAAAGAACATCATGCTCGCGCAGCAAATCAAAAGCAGGATACGGAAGGGAGTCAGGATCGGCATAATCCGGGAGTAATGATACATCCCGACTGGTCAGCTTACTCACTATATTCAGGACCGCCGCTTCACCCGCACCCCGAATGCATACATCAGCGCCGGCATAGCGCACGGCATGTTCATGACACAGGGTTGCGTAAAGTCCTCCGAGCATGACCGGCACACCGGGGAAGTGCTCTTTGACCAGCCGGATGGCATGGAATACGCCCGGATACCAGTAGGTCATCATTGAGCCCACCATGATCACGTCCGGCGGTGGCAGCTTGTGCAGCTCCGCCGCAAAGGAATCGGGGCTCATGCCATAGCGGCTGTACTTGCGCGGGACAGATGCGAGCACCTCCGGCTTGGCAACCTGTTCTTTGTGATAATGGCCGTCACCATATGCCCGGTGTCTTGAATCCTCTTTTTTCGCTGCGCCGGAAGCAAGACAATCCACCAGGCACACGATACATCCGTTTTCACGCAGGACACTCGCGATGGAGAGCAGTCCCAGCGGCCGCGCCCACAAGTCATAGGCGGCAAAATCATAAATCCAGGGATTAATGAGGAGAATTGTGGGAGGCTTTTGGACCATATGGCTCAGGTAGCAGTTCTCGGTTACCAGTGACCAGTTGACAGCAAAAGAAGGGGTACAGGAGACAGGGTGTAGGGATACAACAAATACATTCAACAGCCGGCAGTAAAAACAACACGCACAGCGCATGGCAATAAACAGACTTTGATCCTTACATTAAAAACGTCATTTCCCCTTCCACCTTTTCCCTGTGTTTTTGACCTTGTTCCCTCATTGTTTCTTATCACAACTTATGCTATCTTGAAACACAAGACTTCTCCACGAGGGCGTATGAATATTCTAATACTGGGCGCGGGTGCGATCGGATCTGCCTTCGGCGGTTTTCTCGCCAAAAGCGGCAACCGGGTGATATTTTTCGGCAGAGAAAACTGCATCAGCGCCATTAACAACCGCGGCCTTTTTGTCGAAGGCATCTGGGGCAGCCACCACATCACCAGCCTCAAGGGATACAGCAGCCTGTCAAAAATCGCACGGCAGGAAGGACGGCTGTTCGATCTTGTCCTCCTGACCGTCAAATCATATGACACAGGCAGTGTGATGCATACCTACGTGAATGCGTTTGGCAAATCAAATCTGACCGTTTCGTTGCAAAATGGGCTGGGAAATGTGGAGATAGTGTCAGGACTGCTGGGAAAGGAAAAGACCATCGGCGGCCGGGTGATATTCGGAGCTGAACTGCTGGAGCCGGGAGTCGTCAAAATCACTGTTTATGCCGATAAGGTTGTGCTTGGTTCACTCAAACACGGCGTCCCGCTCGATAAGGTCAAGGAAGTGTGCATGCTGTTCGATGATGCGGGAATTCCGACCACCTGGACCTCAGAAATCGAAACATTTATTTGGAGCAAGGTGCTCTATAACAGCGCCCTCAACGCGCTGAGCTGCCTGCTGGAAGTCAGCTACGGGCAGCTGCTGAACAATAAGCATGCACGAATGATTATGCATGACATTGTTGAGGAACTGTTCATCGTCATACAACGGAAAAAGATTCCGCTTGATTGGGATAACGTGGATGCGTATATATCCCATCTCTTCACGCAGCTTATTCCTCCCACCCGGGACCACTATTCCTCCATGCTGCAGGACATCCGGCACGGCAAACGAACTGAAATAGACGCCCTTAACGGAAAGGTGGTATCATTGGCGGAAGAAATGGCATGCGACCTGCCGGCAAACCGTGTGCTGACCGCGCTGGTCAAGGCAAAGAGACAGTGAAGACGCTGGAAATTGGCAGGAGCGGTTTTAAGCCGCGAATGTATCGCGCATGAATGCGCTCCTACCGATTTTTCAAATATAGTAATGCGAAAATAGATTAATCATACCGTCTCACCCTAGCCCTTTCGGATTTCGATATTCTTATTTCTGATTTAATAAGCCATGGATCAATTGCTTGACGAATTCCTCAACTATCTCCTGGTAGAACGCGGCCTGTCCCGGAATACCCACGATTCGTATGCCGGCGATCTGAAGAAATATTTTACCTTTCTTTATGACCGGAACATTAAAGATATCTCCGAAACTTCCGATGTAACCATCAGTTTGTTCTTAGCAACCCTTAAAAAGGCATCCTTGTCGCATCGCACCATCGCGCGCACTCTATCAAGCATAAAAATGTTCTATAAATATTTGGCTGATACCATGCATATCACCAGCAACCCCGCGCTTACTCTTGAGACTCCCAAGGGCGCGGTCACGCTGCCGCATGTGCTGAGCATCGCTGAGGTCGACCTGCTCCTGCAACAACCCGACCGGAGCAAGCCTCAGGGCTTGCGGGACGCCGCTCTTCTGGAGCTGCTCTACGCAACCGGGCTGCGGGTTTCCGAACTGGTGGGCCTTCGCCTCAATGATCTCAACCTTGAAGCAGGCTACCTCCTTGCCTTCGGGAAGGGATCCAAAGAAAGGCTGGTGCCGATCGGCGAGGTTGCGCAAAATGTCATAAGCGAATACCTGCACAAGGCGCGCACACGGCTGCTCGGCAGAAACCACAGCTCGTACATCTTCACTGCCAGGAAGGGCAAGCCGCTGACCCGCCAGGGCTTCTGGAAAATCATCAAGAAGTACGCCCAGGCGGCCGGCATTGCAAAAAACATCACCCCTCATACCCTGCGGCATTCGTTCGCCAGCCATCTCCTGGAGCGGGGCGCCGACCTGCGTTCAGTGCAAATCATGCTCGGCCACGCGGACATCTCAACCACACAGATTTACACCCATGTCACCAGCGAGCGGCTCAAGACAATACATGCCCAATTTCATCCCCGCGCCTGACGCGTCATGACGCACACCGCATCACATACAACCACGGTACTGCTGGTCACGGAAGGAACGGCAACCCGCCATCCCCTGCCCGGTCTCCTTGCGAAACAGGGCTACAGGGTTGTCACCGCACGAAGCGCCGCCCGCGCGATGGATCTCATCGGCACGAACAGCGCCCAGATTGTTCTCCTCGCTTTCATAACCAAACCCCGGGTGACCAGCCCTCTTTTTCAGCTGCTCAAAAAAATAAAAGAGCTTGATGAGCGAACCGAGGTCCTGTTGGTCGCGCCGCGTTGCAGCGAGGAATTTGCCGCACAAGCGGCACAATGGGGGGCCGCTGATTGCATCAGCCCGCTCGGCGATCATGACGCCATCCTGCAGTCCTTACACCGCCTGCGCGAGTACTACCGCATCCGCAAGCAGACCGGAAAGCTGGAACACGACATCCAGGCGCTTTATACTTTTCAGGGCATGATCAGCAGGAATCCGCGCATGCTCGAGGTCTTCAGTCTCATCAAGCGCCTGGCCAGGCATTTTACCAGCATATTGATCACCGGAGAGACGGGCACGGGCAAAGAGATGGTGGCTCGGGCCATCCACAACCTGAGCCCGCGCGCGGACAAGAAATTTGTCCCCTGCAACTGCTCGGCCTTCCCCGAAACACTGCTGGAGCGTGAGCTCTTCGGACATGTAAAGGGTTCGTTCACCGGCGCGACGGATTCCAAGCCCGGCATCTTTGAATATGCCGACGGCGGCACGGTGTTCCTGGACGAGATCGGTGAGATGCCGGTCTCCCTGCAGTCAAAACTGCTCAGGGTTCTGGAAGATCGAACCATCAGGCGCATCGGGTCGCCCCACGAAACACCGGTGGACGTCCGGATCATAACCGCAACCAACCGGGATTTGCGCCTGGCCATACGAACGAGTCATTTCAGGGAGGATCTGTTCTACCGCATCAACGTATTGGACATCAGCCTTCCACCGTTACGGGAGAGAAGGGAAGACATACCCCTCCTCTGCCACCACTTTCTTTCCCTCATCAATGTCAAATGCGGCAGGAGCATCAAAGGCATCTCCCGCAGCGCTCAACTCAGGCTCATGCAGCACCCCTGGGAGGGAAACGTGCGGGAACTGCAAAACGTGATTGAGAGCACCGCCCTGTTGGCGGCAAAAGACTACATTTCCGAGGGGGAAATCACGGCACAGCTTGAAAAATCCGGTGGTTCACTCAAAGCATCCACTGCCTATGACGATGATCTCACCCTTGAAGAGGTGGAGCGGAGGCACATTGCCCGCATCCTTGCCAAAACCGGCGGCAACCGACTGCAGGCCGCCGCACAATTGGGAATATCCCGCAGGTCGCTGCATCGAAAAATTGATAAATTGCATCTTGATTAAACATACCCCTTCCCTCGTACCCATACCTGACAAGAATTGACGGAGCGCCTCCTTCTCATGCAATCGAATTGCCTGATCCTTTAGCTGGTTTCACTTCTTTTTTCTGCACACCAAGCTTTCCCATGATTGTTTTATGCGCATATTTTCTGCGACGTACTGCAATTGATGCAGCAGAAAACTTTTTCTGTCCTCCGTCGTTTAATGTGCCATCTTAAGGTGATTATACTTTGCCAGTATATGTTAATTTATGCTTGACATATCCTCCTCGCTCACCTACTATGCCCGCACTTTGCCGCACGATTTTTCAATTGTACAGATAACCGCCAACATGTAACGAGTAAAATTATGCGCAGCGCACACAGATTGTTAGCAATACCAAGTCTCCTGTTGTTCATCGCCGTGGTGCCCGACAGCCAAGGCATGACCCTAACCTGGAATCCGAACGCCGAGCAAGATCTTGCCGGCTACAAACTATATGCCGGGATCGCAGCGGCAAATTATTCTGCTGTCCTTGATGTTAAGAACGTCACCTCTTGCTTGCTCGATAAAGTTTTCATGTATGAACATATACCCAATTTTCTTGCCTTAACCGCCTATGACCGCTCAAATAATGAAAGTGCGTTTTCCCGCGAGCTCTCCCTTACCCCGGATGATTATGTCGATTATGAAGACAACTGCCCGGACATTTACAACCCCGATCAGAGAGACACCTATCCCCCGTCCGGCAATGAAATTGGCGATGCCTGTGACTGTGAAGCCGACTTCACCTGTGATGGAGATGTAGATGGATGGGATGCAACGCTCTTCCAGGTTGATCTGTGGAGAAATCGGTTAAACCATCCCTGCACTAAAGGTGATCCTTGTAACGGCGACTTCGATTGCGATGGCGATGTAGATGGGTGGGACAACGCAGTGTTCAAAGCAGACGCCAATAGAAATCCCTTCAACAAGCCCTGTCCGTTGTGTGTGCCGGGAGAGTGGTGCCGTTATCCCCAGTAAAGATTTCCTCACAATGCCAGGTCCCCGCGTGAAGCACAGAGGGACTTTTTACCCGCCCGCATGTTTCGAATGCGTTTGTGCGCACACCTTGCATGAAAGTGAAGTCTTGACAGACGGATGAAAAAGTACTAATAGAGTGTGTGCTTGCAGCAGGCCTAAGCACCTCAGTCGGGACGTAGCGCAGCCTGGTAGCGCGCTTGCTTCGGGAGCAAGAAGCCGCGGGTTCAAATCCCGCCGTCCCGACCATTTTTTTGCATTGATAATCATCCCGAGTCCGCCTTTGCAATCCTGGTCTGACGTTTCAGTGATATCATCCTGCTCATAGTATCTGTCCGGCACATCATCTATCATCTTTCACGTGCTCAGATGCATCAAATCAAGAAGATTTGCATTGGTACGACAATCTTACTGATTTTAATGGTGCTCATTTATGCATTATTGCTTGAACCCAATCGCATTGTAGTCAGGCATATCAATATAAAGGACATCGCATTAAACCGCGTTTTGCAGGGCAAAATTGCGGTTCATTTGTCTGACCTGCACATCAATACCATCGGGGAAAGGGAAGAACACCTCTTAAATATTATAAAGGATCTGCATCCGGATTTGATTTTTCTCACCGGCGACTACGTGAAATGGAAAGGCTCGTATGAGGGGGCACTACAGTTTCTCTCCCGTCTGGACGCACCCCTGGGCGTCTGGGCAGTTATGGGAGAGTACGATTACAGCGCATCAAGAAAAAGCTGTCTTTTTTGCCATGAAGCCGGTAGCGGCTTGTCCACGCAACGGCACCAGGTCCGGTTTTTAAGGAATAAAATTGAGCGCGTCGCTTGTGCAAGCAAGGATCTTTGGCTGGGAGGGATTGATCCGGAATCGGCACTTAGCGACATGGCCGAGATACCGGCATCATTCGCCACAGAACATCTGCCGGCGATTATTCTCAGCCATAATCCCCTCCTGTTCGATTCGATAGGCAGAGACCAAGGCGTGCTTATCCTTGCCGGAGATACCCATGGCGGTCAGGTTCCGCTTCCTGCATGGTTTTGGCAGATCCTGGGCTACCGGAAAAATGCCCGCTATAGCCATGGTTTTTATCAGGACGGCATGAAAAAAATGTATGTGAGCCGCGGCATCGGCACCAGCCATTTTCCGTTCAGGCTTTTGAGGACTCCCGAACTGGTGGTTCTGCATTTCTAGTATAGAAACACAACCTGACTTATATTGATCGAGATGATAATAAAAACTAAGCTTGGTATGATTATAGCTTCCATATTCTGCCTGCTTTCCTGCAACATCGAACAGCCTGGTCCGCTTGTGATCTCCGACTTTGAATCCGAGGCTGACCTGGATCGGGTGCAATGGCAATGCCATACACTCTGCTCACTCTCTGATGAAAACGCAACACATGGAAGCAAATCGATCCGGCTTGAGCTTTATCCATCAGATTATCCCGGAATCGCCTTCCAACTTCCCACGTATAACTGGAGCAGCTATGAGAGCCTATCGCTTGATATCTTCAATCCGGCGAACGAACCTCTTTCCATCATCATGAGGATCGACGATGCACAAGACTACCCGGACTATGAGGATAGGTATAATCACAGCTTTGCCATAAAGCCGGGTTTCAACCATCTAGAAATCCATTATCTTCACTTTCGACCTCGGGCACGCAAAGAGCCCTCAATTTAAAAAATATTTGCCGGTGCCTATTGTTTATGGTTCAGCCTCAGAAGAAATACATTTTATACCTTGACTATGTGCACCTCGCTTGAGTGAATGGCCCCATAGCAGAGCTATGGGATATGCTGGCACCTTTTTATAAAAAAATCAGGGCAACGACATTACGCGGCCCTGATTTTATCAAGATTATCTATGTATCTTGCAGCATTCTCGCTGAAGCGCTACCTCTCTTACTGCATCATGTAAGCAACGCCGAGCGGGCAGCCCTGTTCATTGAAATCTTCAAGTTCATTTTTCGCATCTTCATAATCACCGCTCGCGTACGCTTCATTGAAGGCAGCAATGACACCCTCAACCGACATATCGTACTCCACGTCCGCAGAAGCCGCATTGAGTAGCGCTGCCACGGCATGTCTGCCCAACGCCTTAAGTCCGCCGCCGCCCTGCCAGAGGACCTGCAGCAGTGTCATTTCACCAAAGGCGTCTGCAAATACTGCATCAAACTTTGTAGTGGGCGTGTAGGGCGCTGTCCAGTTGCCGAAATGCTGCCGCTGCTTCCAGTACCCGGGGGTGCAACCTTCGCCACCACAGACAGTAAGCATCGGACAATAGGTTGGATCATCAACACATTCAGTCACGGTCGCCGGACATTCAGTAGCAATCTGCACACATTCGGTTACTGTTGCGGGACATTCAGTAGCAACAACCGCGCAGGAAGTGATTGTAGCCGCGCCTACCGAACACTGGGTTACAATTGCAGGACACTCTGTTACAACTTCCTGACATTCGGTTGGACTGACTGTCGCCGGAGTAATGGTCGGGGTTGGCGGACAAGTGCAGTCGGGCAGGCACTGACCGGGACAGGCAGCATCATCCGGTGTTTCCGCCCAACCGGACCCCGGCGTCCCCGGATCACATTGTTCACCGCGGTCCACTTGCAGAACTGAATCACCACAAAATGGCGCCGGGCAATTTGACGCCATGCTGAAAACAACTGCAAACGATAGAGCAACAACTAATACTAATGACCTTTTTTTCATAGAAACCTCCCTTTTGTTAAAACACTTTTCATTTCAAAATTCTACAACTCTATCTTATCATCACCCCCTTCCGTATAATTGGATAAGACTAAGTATTTTTAGTTACTGCTATTATACATAAATTTTTTCTTATTGTCAATAAAGTTGTTTAAAAATAATACTCGATATACTTTACTAACAACAAATCATAAATAATAGATAATTTAATAAGTTATAAATAATATGCAATAGTATATTAATTGTACGGTATTATTATACTATAAAGGTAAATTTCTAAGATTAATGATTGAGCATGATGCTATTTATTAGTTTTAAGAAAAATTCGATTCAGCTGTTTTAGCGGAGCTTAAGATACTGTTAATTGCCATTTGATTTTGCGGCCGAATCGCACACAGTATGATGTGAATTCACGTCATCGTTTTATGATTATCTGTTGTGCAAATGAATGGTTTGTATGACTGCTCCGCATGAACATTATCATATCACCTAAAGATATTTTTACATTATCCGAACAATACTCTATAATTATCAAGGTGAGAACTGTCTGATGATGTTGAGTTCATGGACAATGCCATCACATCACCGGGGGATTAATCATACATGCCGCTTCAGGATTATCTTATTAAATCCGCTCAGGTATTTCCCGATAAAGAAGCGCTGATTCAGGCTGGGTCACGTACCACCTACCGGGAAATTTTACATGGCGCGAGCGCCATGGCCTGCTGGCTGCTCTCTAAAAATCTCCAGCATGGGGATAGAGTCGCGATTCTCAGCGATAACCCTCCCGAATATGTCATGGCTTATTTCGGCATTCTCATGGCCGGTGGCGTATCCGTTCCCCTGAACACCCAGACTTCTGCGAGAACGATCCAATACCTTTTTAATAATTGCGGCATATCCTTTCTATTCACCCAAACCCACTACATGAAATATTTAAACGAGCTGCGCGATGCTCTTCCAACCCTCAAAGCTATTGCCCTGAGCGGAAGGAGCGGTGAAGACACCAGGAATCTTCCCTGCCCTTGCACCGATCTCGACGTAATCATCACCTCCCATGGAAATAGGCCACCGGCTGGCCGATCCGCACGCACGGGCGACAGCGATCTTGCTCAAATCACCTATACTTCGGGCACAACCGGGCAGCCGAAAGGCGTCATGCTCCGGCATTCAAACCTCATGGCCAATACCGATTCCATCATCCAGTACCTGCGTCTTAACCGGGATGAACGCCACATGGTCGTCCTGCCATTCTTTTACTCCTTCGGGAATTCAATTCTGCTCTCGCACTTTGCGGTGCATGCATCGATGGTAGTGCATCAAAACCTTGTTTATCCCAATGTGGTGCTGGACCTGATGGTCCGGGAAAAAACCACGGGGTTTTCCGGTGTCCCTTCCACCTATGCCATCCTACTCAACCGTTCTGCTTTAAGCAATTACAGCTTTCCTCATCTTCGCTATTGCACACAGGCAGGAGGGGCCATGTCGCCCAAGCTTGCCCAAATGCTCAAGGCAGTGTTGCCCAATGTAGACATTTATATCATGTACGGTCAAACCGAGGCCTGCGCACGTCTCTCCTACCTTGATCCCAATGAGCTTTTGAGAAAAGCCGGCTCGATCGGCAAGGCAATTCCAAACGTATCACTTAAGGTTTTAAACCGAGATGGCGATCCCGTAAAGCCGGGAGAGGTTGGGGAAATCGTCGCCCGGGGCGATAATATCATGGCCGGCTATTGGGAAGATCCTGAAGGAACAAACATGGTTCTTAAAAAAGAGGGGCTTTGGACAGGTGATTTAGCCACGATTGACAATGACGGTTACATCTATATTGTCAGCCGGAAGAGCGACCTTATTAAAAGCGGCGCTCATCGCATTGCGCCAAAGGAAATAGAGGACATCATTCTTGAGCATGAGGCTGTTCACGAAGTAGCGGTTTTGGGGGTGAATGACGAGATTCTGGGCGAGGCAATCAGGGCCTGCATCGTTTTGAAAGACGGAAGATCCTGTGCTAAAAAAGAGATTCAGGCACATTGTCACAAAAAGCTGTCGGCGTATAAAGTGCCGCATCAGATTATATTCTGCGAACAGCTTCCGAAAACATCCAGCGGCAAAATTAAAAAAAACGAGTTAAAGTGACTTTCCCCGCAGTATTACTGCGCAGTTTTGTCATTTCGAGGGAAGCCGAGAAATCTTCTACAATAATAAAACCAATTATACAAGATTCCTCACATTCGTTCGGAATGACAACACTTCTTAATATGACACATTCTCGGAGGGGAGAGGGAACCTTTTCAACCTCATCTCCCTTGGGGGAGAGGATTGAGGTGAGGGGGGAAACAAAGTGCCGAATCCAATTTTCATCCTTGGCAGCAACCAATGGGCATGAGGGCTTATTAAGAAGAAAAGAGAGGGCATTATTTAACAGCTTGATAATTCAATTGATTTTTCCTGCTATCTGTAGCACTATTAAGCATGGTGATGGTCCTGTAACTGGCAACGTTCGAAAAGTTTTTCTTGGCGCGTCATGCCGGCAGATACATTGCACAGAACAAAGGACAGAACGCAGCATTTATGATGAACGAGAAAAGAAAAATACTGATTGTTGACGATGAAAATGACGTCGTTGACACCATCAACACCATTTTAAATGAAGAAGGTTTTGAAACGCATGTTTCCACGAATGGGAAGGACGCGCTGCGGAAGGTGCAGGAATTGTCCCCCGAGCTGGTGCTGCTGGATTGCTATCTTCCTGAAATGATGGGAATCGAAGTACTCCGGGAAATAAGAAAATTGAGCGAGGAAATCGCCGTGGTCATGATGACCGGCCACGGGGAGGAACAGCTGGTCGTCGCGCTCATGAAGGCAGGCGCGTCCGATTATCTAAAAAAGCCCCTCGGAAAATTCACCCTGCTGAGCGCGGTGAAGGATGTCTTGCGCAAGAAGGACATAAACCGCGAAATTATCCAGTCGGAACGGCTGCTCCTACTGGGCGAACTCTTTCCGTTCGTCGCCCATGAAATACGCAACCCGCTTCATGCCATCGGCGGCGCCTTGACCATCATACAGAAACGGATCATCGCTGATCCGCTGGTCGAACAGTCCATTACGGTCATCAACGAGGAAATAAAGAGGCTCACCAGTTTCGTCAAGGAATGCCTGGAATTCTCCAACCCCTCTGACCTATCAAAATTTTCTTCGACGGACGTCAACGATGTTATAACCTCGTCGGTGGACCTGATGATGCCCGCGTTTCACGATGCAGCGAAACAGATTGATCTATCCCTTTCGCTCCAGGAAAACCTTCCGCGGCTGCAGACAAATTTCAATGAGATAAAGCAGGTGGTGCTGAACATCATCAAGAATGCAGTGGAGGCGATCGATGACAAAGGCTCCCTGGCAATCGTCACCAGCTATGATCCACGCCTGACCGGGCATTTTCTCACCATCACCTTCTCGGATACCGGCAAGGGAATCCGGAAGGAGATTGCCAAGAAGATTTTTGATCCCTTTTTTACCACCAAAACCGCAAGTGGCGGCACCGGATTGGGCCTGTCGGTGTGCAGAAAAATCATCTGTGAAAACCACCGCGGCACCTTGACCATCGACAGCGAGGAAAACCGGGGCACGACGGTGACCATACGCCTTCCCGTTGATCCCAGCGCGGCGATGGAAGGCGGAAGCGGCGTTTGAACACATTCGTGATACCGGGGTTGCGCGCCGCTCTGACATCAGCGTATTCTGACAGGAACGTTTTTTTCTCATTGGCTTTAACTTTTTAGTGCCTTACAGGAGCACCTTTACCCATGCCTGAAAAAACTATCTTAGTGGTAGACGATGAACCCAACTCTCTTTTTGTAACCTCCCAGCTGCTCAAAGACCAGTCCTACGAGGTGATTACGGCTGAAAACGGAACATCCGCCCTGAATACCTTGAAGGAGGAGAAGATAAACCTGGTCATCACCGATGAGCGCATGCCCGGCATCAGCGGCATGGAAGTGCTGCGCCAGGCCAAGAAGCTCGACGCGCGCATTCCGGTCATCATCCTTACCGGCTACGGTTCCATCCCCCTCACCATTAACGCGCTGAAAGAGGGGGCGTTCTACTTCTTCGAAAAGCCGATCAGTCAGAACCTCAAACAGTTCTACTCGGTGATTGAAGATGCCCTGAACCTGCAGGCACATGAAAGCCAGGTCCGCGATCAACGCAAAGATATGAACGGCAGGTGCGGTATAGAGAACATCATAGGCACATCCAGGAGGATGCAGGAAATCTTTCAAACGGTGGAACGGGTGGCTGCAACGGACAAAACCGTGTTAATCCAGGGAGAAAGCGGCTCCGGCAAGGAACTCATCGCCCGGGCCATTCACAACCGGAGCCTGCGCCGGGACAAAAAGCTGGTGACGCTTAATTGCGCCGCTTTAACCGATACCCTGATCACCAGCGAGCTGTTTGGTTATACCAAGGGGGCGTTCACCGGGGCGATCGACAATACCACAGGCAGGTTCGAGCTGGCCCACGGAGGCACACTTTTTCTTGACGAAATCGGGGAAACATCGCCGCTGCTGCAAAAAACCCTGCTGCGGGTGCTGCAGGAGAAGGAGTTTGAGAGGGTCGGAAGCGGTAAAACCATCAAGGTGGACGTGCGCGTCATCTGCAGCACCAACCGGGATTTAAAGAAAGAGGTGGACGCCGGCGCTTTCCGCGCAGACCTCTACTACCGGCTAAGCGTTGTTCCAATCACGCTTCCGCCGCTGCGGGAGCGAAAAACCGACATCCCCCTGCTGATTGAACACTCCCTCACAAAGTACCAGGAGAAGGATAAGCCCATTGCAATCCTCCCCGAGGTAGTCGAACACCTCACTGATTACAGCTGGCCCGGGAATGTCCGGGAGCTGGAAAATGTCGTCCAGCAGATGATGGTTTTCTGCAAGGATCAAACCATTACCATTGCCGACATCCCTCCGCACATACTGCTCATGGACGGCAGAATGGGTGAGATTGCCAAAGACGACCTGTCTTTACCGAAAGTAATTGAAGCAATGGAGAAGGAATATATCATTGAGGCCCTGAACAAGGCCCGGTGGCACCGGGAAAATGCCGCAAAGCTTCTGGGGATCACCAGAAAGATGCTGGGGGACCGGATCACCAAATACAATCTCAAGGAAAAGCACCCGAACGGCCAGTGAACCTTACTGACGTTGAGCAGGGGCATCTCATGCATGATCAGCATAGAGCACGGCAGGTAGGGGTGTGTTGCAATACGTCCTCATTAAGCAGGGGGCAGTCTCTCAGGAAAGATGCACCCTCCCGGCTATTTTCCCTTTACAAAAAAATGGAATTGACTATTATATTTTTTCAAGCAGCCCGCATACCAGGAGGCGTTATCCCATGAAGCTCAGATCTGCTCTCTACGCCGTGTTTTTGCTCATCCCCTGCATTGTGATCGGACTTTCCTGCGCCGCAAAAAAAATCGCCGGGCCGTCGGCCCCGCCCCCCAGCGTAAAATACACCATCGGGCCCGAAGATGTCTTGAAAATAGATGTATGGAAGGAACCGGAGCTGTCGGTCACGGTTCCGGTCCGCACCGACGGCAAGATCTCCCTGCCGCTCATTCATGACGTTCCTGTGGTCGGGCTCACCCCGCTCCAGCTCCAGGAAGAGCTGACCAACAAACTCTCCCAGTACGTGGAAAATCCCACGGTCTCCGTAATTGTGGAACAAATCAATAGTCTGAAGATCTTCGTGGTGGGCAATGTGGAAAATCCCGGTGTCTTCGACGCAAAAAGGGAAATCAATGTCGTCCAGGCCATAGCCATGGCCGGCGGCTTCACCGAATGGGCAAACAAGAGAAGCATTACCATCTTCAGAAAATACGGCGGGGCGGAACAGGTCATCAAGGTCAACTACAATAAAATCGTTTCCGGTGAGCATCCCGAGTTAAACATCCCTCTTCAGCCGGGAGATACCATCAATGTGCCATAAACCATTCAGCACGCTACTCAAGGCAATACATGTCGCCCTGTTTCCGTCGCTGTTCCTGCTCACGTGTTTTTATGCGGCGGCAACCCACGCGGAAACCGTACTGAAGTTCGATCCTTTCATCAGCGTGGAAGAGATGTATGATGATAACATCTTTCTGAGCCGCTCCTATAAAAGAAGTGACTGGATAACGACGGCTTCTCCCGGCTTCTTCACCTCGGTTGCCAATCCCCGCTACAGCGCCGACCTGCGCTATGCGCCGGGGTTCGTCTATTTCCTGCACAATCCCGAATATGATTATACCAGCCACGATCTCACCATCAATGGCAGGGCGGAACTTACTTCCCGGCTGACCGCCTCTCTGTATGAATCATATGTCCGATCGAACGACCCGGATTTGGATGAGATGGTGGATACCGATTACGAGCGGAGCTTGAGGCGGGACACGCGCGAAAAATTCAACCGCAACATCATTTCACCGCAGCTGGAGTACGGGTATGGCAGGGAAAATTCGCTCCGTTTGAACTACCGGAACACGAAATACAACACCGAAGATCCTGAGGAAAGCGATTACCTGGAAAACTATGTTGAAGGCCAACTGGATCACTGGTTTTCGGTAAGAGACGGCATCAGCGTTCTCACCCACTTTAGCAAAGGTAATTTTGATGATGAAGCTGATTTGCTGCACAGCATTGACATAACCCCACGCTACCGTCACCGGTTTACCCCTCACTTTGAACTGTATGGCGAGTATGGATGGGGGACCGCTGACTTTGAAGAAACGCGTTTATACCGGACACTGGAAAACGGGCGCGACGTGCAGATTGGCGTGGAAGATAACGAAGACTACGATCTGCAGAAGTTTAATGTTGGTTTTGAATGGCAGCTGCCCGATAACCTTCGCCTCCTGGGAAGCATGGGCTACTTCTGGCGTGATGGCGAGGAAGACAGCGATGAGGAAGGGATCACCTCCCTTGTTACCATTGAAAAATCCATCAGAAACTTTCGCTTTAATCTCGGCTGGGAAAGCGGCTATTCGGCCAACTACTTCGCGGTACGCGACGAGGGTTTTACCAAATTTTGGGAAGTCACCGCCGGAGGAACCTACATCTACCACCAGAATTTGGAAGTAAGCCTCCGGGGCGGCTACGGATATGAAGAGTATGCTTCAGAACGGGGAAGGACCGCTCTTGAAGATGAGCGGGAGGACTACAGCTACCAGGCCCTGTTCCAGATAACCTACCATATTTTAAGGAATTGCGGCATCCTGAGCGATTTGGCCGTGGAATTTACTTTTAATCACCGGGAGCTTGATTCGGACCTTGATACCGATTATTACATAAGCAATCGCAGCACCGGGAAAATCACCGCCACCTTCTGACATCCTGACAGCCGGATTGCAACCAGCCAGACACATCCTTTAGCTCCCCGATTAGTAGAGAGCGCCTGAGCAGGTCCCATCTCTCATCTTCGGCATGGCCGGTTATTCAAAAACCATGGTCTCCGGCCCGGCGTCGTTTCTGACACAATGGGCCTCAAGAAACCAATATGTGCTTATCGGAACAGAACCATAGGCGATGAAAGATTGGCCGCGGCCTCGCTTATTATAATTAATATATTTATTAAATAGTTACAAGATTTAATAATAAATGTTCTTTCCGTCTTTTTTGGCATTTAAATTGCTGAATTGTGGTGATAATTCATGTCCGGCTTACTACAGACGTCTCTTGAATCGGCAAAATCCCGTCCCAGAGGAGAGCGACCTTGCGGATCAGCCTACAGCGCATTTCATTCATGACGAACCGGGAACGAATATGAGCACAGAAAGAATCCTTCTGGTTGACACGGAAAAGAATATACTGCTCGCCTATAATGCCGTACTTGAAGAGGAAGGCTATATAGTGGAAGTGGCCTCCACGGTGGACGAAGCACTGCAAAAGCTTTCCATGAAATCCCTGGCGGTATTAATCACCGAGCTTTACCTGAAAGGTGTCAGCACCATTAACATGATCAAGCGGGCCAAGCATGACCGCCCCGAACTCTACAGCATAATGATCACCGCAAGTTCGCTTAACTCAGAACAGTATGAAGAAATAATTCGTGCCGGCGTTGATGATATTTTCATGAAGCCCTTTTCACCCCGTGACCTTTTGATAACCATTAAAAAAGGGCTGAAGCGCAGATCACTGATCGTGGACTTTCTGTCCCTGGAGGAAAAGCTCAAACAACTGCAGCGCACCTACCCAGCTGCTGATGGAAATTATGGCGACCGTGGACTGGTACGCAACAGTCTTTACATTAATACCATCGTGGAGAAGGAAATAATCCGCTCTAAACGATATAATCACCCCTTTTCCCTGGTCGTACTGGATATACACGGCGAGCAGGCCGACCGGGAACGGACGCCGGTTGATGAGCGCTCAAGCATATCCCATGAAATCGCCAGCATTCTCCTGCACAACACCCGCAAAACAGACATTATTTCAAGCTTTAATGGCAGCTTCGTCCTGATCCTGGTTGAAACATCGTTAGACGGAACAAGGACCCTTGCCCGGCGACTGCAAAGGGAAATCGCGCGCATCCCCCTGCTGAAGAATAAATACGGCGATCAACAGCTTTCAGAAGCCATGAAAGTTGACTGTTTCTCCTATCCGCAGCATGCCGATCATATTCAGCGGCGCGTGGATGAAATTGCCCGGTGGCGTGATGCCTCAAAGGCTTGATACACAGCGAGCATCAATACTATCGTTGGAGCAGAGCAGCAATGCTTGAAGAACAAAGCACCATCTCCATTATAGACTACCTGGATATTGCCCTGCGGCGGAAGTGGTTTATCATCATACCCTTCCTCGCGGTGCTGTCCATTGCGGTCACGCTCTGTTTCGTGCTTCCCAAGGTGTACAAGGCGAGCACCACCATACTGGTGCTGCCTCAGAACGTGCCTGATGATTTTGTCAAAACCACCGTAACCATGAATCCGAGCGAATACCTCAACGTGCTTTCGCAGCAGATAATGAGCAGAACCCGCCTGGAACAGATCATCAAGGAATTGTCCCTTTTCCCGGAGTTGAGCCAGAAGATGCCGCTGGACGATATTATCATGCTCATGCGGAAAAATATCGAAATTGACATTGAAGCCAGAACCGATCAAAGAAGAGGCGTCTCTTCGTTCACCGTCTCGTATCTCGGCAAGGACCCCCAAACCGTTGCTGCCACTGCCAACCGTCTTGCTTCCCTCTTTATTGATGAAAATGTAAAAAGCAGGGAGCAGCAGGCAAAGAAGACCACCGAGTTCCTTACCAATGAGCTTACGGAACTGGAAAAGAAGCTGGCAGCGCAGGAAAAGATTGTCAGCGACTTCAAGCAGCGCCACATGGGCAGCCTTCCCGAGCAGCGGGAGGCAAATCTGCGGATGCTGGAGCAGCTCACGCTCCAGCGGCAGAGAGTGGGCGATGATCTGCGCAATGCCGAAAACCGGGGAATCATGATCCAGCAGCAGCTGCTGCCGGACAGCCTGTCCGCGTCAAACCGGGGAAGGCGGACTGAGGTGCCGTTGGGCTCACTGCAGGCGCGAATCAGCGAAAAACAGAGGGAGATTACCGCTCTGAAAACCAAATATACCGATTCGCATCCCGACGTCATCGCGGCAAAGTCGGAGCTGAAGAAACTGCAGGCGCAGGCAAGCCAGGAACCGTCAGAAACCTCGGATGCTCCCTTTCCCTCGGGCGCGAATGAAGGTGATCAGCAGCGGCTTGCACTCAACCTGGAAGTACGGGACCTGCAGAACGAGGATGCAAACATCAGGTCAAAAATCGCTGAATACGAGGCCCGGGTTGAAATGGCGCCCAAGCTCGAGCAGGAGCTGGCGGCGCTGGCCCGTGACTATGAGAATACCAGGAAGGCATACGATGACCTCCTGACCAAGCGTCACGAGGCCGAGCAGGCTGAAAAGCTGGAAATGACCCAGCGGGGAGAGCAGTTTGAGGTGCTCGATGCGGCCGAGGTTCCCTTCAGCCCATTCAAGCCAAACCGGATGAAGCTGCTTCTCATGGGATTCATGCTTGCGCTTGCCGCAGGAGGCGGCGCAGCCTTTATTGCCGAGTATCTGGACCGTTCGTTTCATCAGGTAAACGATCTGGAAAACTACCTGGAATTGCCGGTGCTGGCATCATTGCCGCTGATTACCGCCGGTAAAAAGGATTAGAATCAGCCTTTCACAGCGCGGGTATAGCACACGAGAATTATGTTGAGGAAAGAATGGGAAAGATATACGACGCATTGAAGAGGGCGGAAAACGAGGCAAAAATGAAGCGCGGGGGTGATGAATCCGCGGGACAACCCGCCCCTGCCATTCCGGCAGCACAAACTGCGTCGGAACGGGAGGCAGCACGCGACACGAAAATAGCCCCCCCTTCATTGCAGGTGCTGCCGGAAAGCGCAGACCTTGAACGGAAGGCCGTGGCGCCGTTTGCCTTAAAGGGCGTTTCCGATAAAAAGGCAAAGCGCGTCCCGACCAGTCTGCCGGCAACGCTCATAGCCCTTTCCGCACCCCAATCCCCGGAAGCCGAACAGTTCAGAATTTTGAAGAGCCGCGTTTTGAGCTTTTGCAAGGAAAAGGAATTGCGAACGCTGCTCATCACCAGTTGCCTGCCCGAAGAGGGAAAATCCACCGTGGCCGCCAACCTGTCCGTCTGCATTGCCAACGGGGTTAACGACCGCGCGCTGCTGCTGGACTGCGATTTGCGGAGGCCGAGCATTCACAAGGTGTTCAATCTCAACCGTCACAGCAGGGGGTTGGCTGATTATCTGGTGCAGGAGAGCCTGCCGCTGCAGAAGGTAATCCACGCGAGCGGGATAGACAAGCTCACCATCATTCCTGCCGGCACGATACCGGACAACCCTTCGGAGTTGCTCTCCTCAAATAAAATGATCGAATTGCTGCAGGAGGTCAAAGCGCACTACGGCGACCGGTACATCGTGCTCGACTCAACCCCGGCGCACCAGACACCCGAGCCGGCCACATTGTCCCGGTACGTGGACGGAGTCGTCCTGGTGGTCAGGGCCGGAAAAACCGGACGGGATACCGTGACCAGAGTTGTTGAATCACTCGGCAGAAACAAGATTATCGGCGTCGTCTTCAACATGGTCAGCGAGCCGGTGCGATCTTACTACTACAACTACAACTCCTATTACTCGAAAAAAACCGATGATTAAATTGTTTAATCAATATCTGCCGCGCAGAAAGGTGCTCTTCTTTGCAGGTGAATGCCTTTTCATCACCCTGGCGGTAATGCTGTCCCTTCTCGCGGACAACCATCTGAGCAGCTATGCCGCTCAGCCCCTGCTTCTGCTGTCGAAAATTTTCCTCATCATATCCGTTTACCAGGTTTCCCTCTTCTTCAGCGATTTCTACAGCTCAGGGTTTTCCTGGAACTATATAAAGCTGACCTATCGACTATTCGTATCGCTTATCATTGCTTCATTAATTCTGGGGATTTTTCACATTGTATCGGAGGATATTTTTCATTTACATACGCTGCTGGCCATATTGTTATTCAGCTTGCTGTTTCTGCTCCCCTGGCGGTTTTTCTACAGCTGGTTCATTCACCAGGACAAATATAAAACCAGAGTCCTCATTCTGGGATCAGGTAAATTAGCCAGGGACATTGTGCGTGCCATTCTCGGCGAGCAGGAGCTCTCTATGCACGTGGAGGGGTTTATTTCCCCAGACCCCAGACTCAAGGGTGTAAGCATCGTGAACCCCAAGGTTATTGGCTGCATGGATGAGCTTTCTTCCATGGTCAATAAACACCGCATTGGTAAAATCATTGTTGCTTTGGAAGAACGGAGAGGGACCCTTCCCCTGGAAGAGCTGCTTAAATACAAATCATACGGCATAAAAATAGAAGACGGCATCAGCTACTATGAAAAAGTTTCAAACCAGGTCCTGGTTGAATATATCAACCCCAGCGACCTGATATTTTGCGACGGATTCAAGCAGTCGCAGAGCGCGCTTTTTTTCAAACGCGCGTTCGATATCCTGTTCTCCTGTGCCGGGATCCTCATTGCATCTCCGTTGTTCCTCATAATCGCCCTGCTCATTAAGCTGGAATCGAGAGGCCCCGTCTTTTACAAGCAGGAACGGGTGGGGAAAAATCACAAGCCGTTTTTCATTTACAAATTCAGATCCATGTTCGATGACGCTGAAAAGAAATCAGGACCGGTCATGAGTTTTGCAAACGATAATCGCATCACCAGGATCGGCAAGGTGATACGCAAGACACGGCTTGACGAGTTGCCTCAACTGTGGAACATCTTTAAGGGTGATATGAGTTTCGTAGGTCCCCGGCCTGAACGCCCGGTATTCGTTGAAAAATTCACCAAACACATACCTTTCTACACCCATCGGTTTTCGCTGCGGCCGGGGTTGACCGGTTGGGCGCAGATCAGATGCGCATACGCATCCAGCATCGAGGAAACCTTAATGAAGCTGCGGTATGAGCTGTACTACCTGAAGAACTTTTCACTCCTCTTCGACATGTCCATCATCCTGCGAACGGTCAAGGTGGTGCTCTTTGCAAGAGGAATATAGGAGCAGTTTACAGTTACCAGTTGACAGGCAAAGAACAGTTTTCGGCTTACAGTTACCAGTTGACAGGAAATACAGGACAGCTCTAGGGAAAAAGTGGCTGTCCGTTTGCATCTGTCAGCCAAATGTAATAACCTACATGATGTTTTTCGTTTCCTACTTTTTTCTGTGCACTATCAACTATGAACCGACCACTTTTTTCCCCTGTCAACTGTCAACCGTCAACTGATTTCAGTTTACAGTCTGCAGTTCACAGTTCCCAGCAGGTATCTCCTGAAAACTGGCAACTGAAAACTGTTTTTTCCTGTAAACTGTCAACCGGCAACTGTAAACTGTTTCTCGACCCTGAACCCTAAACCCTGTACCCTCGCATGCTCAACGCCCTGACCATCGATGTCGAAGACTATTTCCACGTCACTGCTTTTGACCAGCTAATTGAGCGGAAGCAGTGGGAAGGCATGGAAGCGCGGATCGAGAGAAACATCGAGCAGCTTTTGCTGATTCTGGATGAATACAAGGTAAAAGCCACCTTCTTTGTGCTGGGGTGGATTGCAGCGCGATATCCCGTTCTCATTCGCACCATCCTTAATGAAGGCCACGAAATCGCCTCGCACGGGTTTAACCACGAAATGATCACCCGCCAGTCCAGGGATGCCTTTCTCCAGGATATCATCGCGGCGAAAAACGTGCTTGAGGACATCACCGGCACGAAAGTCAACGGGTATCGGGCGCCCACGTTTTCCATCATCAATTCGTCGCTGTGGGCCTTGAACGTTCTTTGCGAACAGGGCTTTTCCTACGATTCCAGCATATTTCCCATCAGGCACGACCGCTACGGAATTCCCAGCGCCAACCGGTTTCCGCACATTATCCCGCTCACCGGCGCGGCCAGCATTAAGGAATTCCCGCCATCCACCATACAATTTTTTGGATGGAATGTGCCCATCGCCGGCGGCGCATACCTGAGATTTTTGCCTGCCGAATTCATCGCCTGGGGGATTCACCGGATCAACAAGATTGAGCAGCAGCCGGCGGTCATCTATCTCCATCCCTGGGAGCTGGATCCGGCGCAACCGCGGGTCGGCATAAAGGGGTTTGGCCGGGTGCGGCATTATTTCAACCTCGGATCCACCGAAAGAAAGCTGCGCTACCTGATCAAGCGCTGCAATTTCACCACCCTGAACAAGATAGCGTTGCAGCTTTTCAGGAATAATTAACCGGCGCAGACTTTTATTCCCGCGCGCAGAAACCGATGTTCCGTTACCTGGCCCCGGCGGGCAACACAATCAGCGTGTATGAAATAGTCAGGGCTTGCCTGGGAACGTTCAATGCCGAAGCCCCGGCAGATTTTGCCCGGAAGCTTACAACGCTGCTCAAGGTAAAGCATTGTTTTCTCACCTCGTCAGGAACGGCAGCGCTCTCTCTGTCACTGGCAAGCTTGAGCAAACTGGCAAATAGGCGGGAAGTGGTTTTCCCCGCGTATACCTGCCCTTCTGTTCTTGCAGCGGTCATGAGGGCCGGACTCAAGCCGGCGCTCTGTGACCTTGCCCGCAATACGGCCACCATGGACCTTGGCGACCTTGCCGGTAAAATTACCAGTGACACACTGGCGGTCATATCGGTCCACCTGTTCGGCATACCGGATGATTGTGAAAGAATTAACGAGCTGGCTTCTTCCCGGGGCAGTTTTCACATTGAAGATGCTGCTCAATCCTTTGGTTTTGCTGGCGCAGAACATCAGGATATCAAGCAATCCCGCCGTTCGTCGGATGTTTTTATAGTCAGTTTCGGACGGGGCAAGCCATTGAGCCTGCTGCAGGGAGGAGCGTTGCTGACTGAATCCGACACCATCGCCGAAGCGGTGCGGGAAGAAATGCAGGGCCTTCAGAGGCAGGATGCCTTTGACACTGCCCGGCTGGTCCTGCAAGCCATGATCTATGCCTTGTTTTTTCAGCCTCGCGTGTACTGGATTGCCCGTCTCATGCCGTTTTTGAAATTGGGAAAAACAATTTTCGATCCCGATTTTCAAGTACAGGAGATAAGCCTCTTCACCTGTGCCCTTGGAAACATGCTGATTGATCGTATGCCGCGCATCATCATGGCCAGACGTCAAAAAGCAGGCATGCTGTTGCAGGCTTTGGCGCATGTTGCGGATCTTGTTCTCGCCGGCAGCCAGGAAAGCGGATCCCTGATCCGCTTTCCCCTTGTAATGGAAAATCATGACCAGAGAGAGCGCGTTTTATCCAGGCTTATTCAATACGGCTTGGGCGCTACCTCCATGTACGAAGCACCGCTTCATCTTTTCAAGGAAACCAAGAGGCATTTCCCCGGCGCTGTTTTTCCCAACGCTCAATCATTTGCAGAGAGGATCCTGACCCTGCCGCTGCATGAATTTGTGACTGCGCGTGATATAGGCGCCATGAGTTCCATCATAAGCAAGGCATTCAACAAGAATCATTAGAGCGATCTTCCATGGCAATAGCATTGGCTGACAATACGGACGCCCGGACATGGAATGGGTATGTCCTCAACCATCCTGATTCAGCCTTTTACCATCTCTATGAGTGGAAGCGTGTTATCGAACAGGTCTTCGGCCATACCACCTTTTACCTCATCTCAAAGTCGGCAGGCGGGACCGTTGACGGGATTCTTCCGCTGGTCATGATGAAAAGCGCTCTGTTTGGCAATTTTATGGTATCGCTTCCGTATCTTAACTACGGCGGCATTCTGGCTGACGACGGTGAGATTGGGGAGAAGCTTTTGGCGGAGGCAGTGACCATCGCGCAGGCGCAGCGGCTGGCACACATTGAACTCCGGCACCGTGATGATAAGCCGATCAACCTGCCAGCCAAAACCGCCAAGGTTTCGCTGCTGCTGGATTTGCCGGAAAGCGCCGACGCTCTTTTGCAGAGTTTTAAATCAAAGCTCCGCAGTCAGATACGCAAGCCGGAAAAGGAAGGATTAACCGGCATTATAGGAGGCATGGAACAGGCGGATAATTTTTATTACGTTTTCTCAAGAAATATGAGATACTTAGGCACACCGGTATATGACCGGCGACTTTTTACAACCATTCTTTCAACGTTCCCGCGGGAAACCAGGATTTGTATTGTTTTTAAAGAGGAAAAGCCGATTGCAGCAGGTTTTTTAGTTAGTTACAAGGACACCGTCGAAATGCCCTGGGCCTCCTCGCTGCGCGAGTATAATCATCTGAGCCCCAACATGATGCTGTACTGGAAGGTTTTAAGCTATGCGGCGGACAATGGTTTTAAAAAATTTGATTTCGGCCGCTCCACTCCCCATGAGGGCACCTATCAATTTAAAATGCAGTGGGGAGCGCAGCCGGTACAGCTTTACTGGCACTATTGGCTTCCCCATGGAAACGATCTGCCGGAGATCAACCCTCACAATCCCAAATACAAATACTTTATAAAACTCTGGCAGCATCTGCCCCTGTGGCTGACCAATGCCATCGGGCCAAAAATAGTGCGCAATATACCTTGAGGATGATGCAGGATGCAGGATACAGGAGATACTCCCTCCCCTGAACCCTGTACCCTGTACCCAGCTAGTTTACAGTTTGCAGTTCTCAGTTTACAGCAGACAGCTCCTGTAAACTGTCGTTTTTGCTGTCAACCGTAAACTGGTAACTGTCAACTTTTCTTTTGCTGTCAACCGTCAACTGTAAACTGAAAACTGCTCCCTATGTACACCCAATTCTTCAACTTTAAGGAAAAGCCGTTCAATCTGACCCCTGACCCCCGGTTTCTCTATCTCAGCCCGGGTCATCAGGAAGCGCTTGCCTCCATGCTTTACGGCATCAAGGAAAAGAGAGGCTTTATTTCCATCATCGGGGAGATTGGGATAGGAAAAACCACCCTTCTGCACACTCTGTTTAAAGAGCTGGGAGATGAAGTAAAAACAATTTTTATCTTCAATACCAAAATTAATTTCATTGAACTGTTGCAGAATATACTCACCGAACTTGACCTCAAGCCGGTCAGTGATAACAAAACCGCGCTGATAAACCAGCTTAACGAATACCTGATTGCCAGGCTGGCGGCTAATGAGATTGTCGCGCTCATTATCGATGAGGCGCAGAATCTTTCCCCCGAGGTACTCGAGGAATTGCGCATGCTTTCCAACCTGGAGACCCCGAAGGAAAAACTTCTGCAGATTATCCTGGTGGGTCAGCCTGAACTGGATCTCATATTGCGATCGGACAACTTGCGGCAGCTCAAGCAGCGGATTGCCATCAACTGCTACCTTACCGCGCTTAATCGCGAAGAGCAGGTAAAATATATTGTGCATCGCCTCACCATTGCCGGCCACCGGGGCAACCAGGTCTTTTCGCCGGAAGCGCTCTCGCTCATATGCCGGCACTCCAGGGGCATTCCCCGCCTTATCAACATATTTTGCGATAATGCGCTGCTGACGGCCTACGGGAGGGAGCAGACCAGGGTCGATGCTGATATAATGCAGGAGATTATCAATGACTACGAGCAATCAAAAATAAGACCCGCAGGAGAAAAGGCGCCGCCGCGTTCGGAATCCGGGGAAAGAAAACGTTCGGTCGCAAAAGCGATGCTGATCACCTTTCTCATCCTATTAAATTTACTGCTTGCATTTCTGCTGGGACTCAACTTCAAGAATACGCCCGGTTCGTTCAGTCTGCTTGTGAATTCCATGATTGCACAAGTGCGTTCCTTGGCCCCGGAGAAGCCGGCGCCGGTCGAAGTAGCTCCGCCGGCAGACGTGCAGCAGCCGGCACAGCAGCCGTCACCGGTGAAGGAAGATACTTCATTGCCCGCCGCAGATTCAATACCCCGGGATAATGAACCGCAAGTTGCGGCAGCACCGCCCGATCAGCCTGAGCCCGCAGAACCGCCGTTGCCGGCGCCTCCGGTTGAACCGGCAGCGCCGCCCCAGGCTGTGCCCGAGCAGCCGCACAAAGCAGTAGCAGCAAAACCGGGAGACATCATCAGCTCACTTGCCACCAAAGAATACGGCACCCTCTCCGATACCATTTTTGATTTGATCAAACGGGCCAACCCGTCGATCAAAGATTTGAACCTGATATACATTGGAGAAAAAGTTAACTTCCCCCCGCTGGATATTCAAAGCCTGATCATTCAGGAAGTCGACGGCACGGTCTCAATCCACCTGGCCACGTTTTCCTCGGGGGCTGACGGACGGAAACTGAAGGATGTATTTCCAAACAATACTTACAAGGTTTCACTGCGGCCGGTAATAATTCTGGGGAACCAGACATGGCAGAGGGTTACGCTGGGAAACTTCCCTGATCGTGCATCGGCAATTGAATACATCGGAGCGGCCGATGTGGATAGCACTCTTTTGCCATTTCCGGTGGATGTCATCCACCAGTCACTGAAGTCGCTGCGAAGCACCTATTGATTCCGCCGGCTTAAAACCAATTCCTTTCGGGACATAAGATTTCTTTAAAGAAAAGAACGGCGTTTCCGATAGTTATTACCGGAATTGTTATGGCATGATAATCCTGCACTTGATAAAAGGGGTACGTTCATGACGATAGAAGAAACCATTAAAAATTTTGTCACCTCAAATTTCATCCTGGAAGAAAATCCGGCTCCGTTAGACAATGGCCAATCATTCCTCGAGTCCGGCATTATCGATTCCACCGGCATGCTGGAGCTGGTATCTTTTATCGAAGAGCAGTACGGGATCAAGATCGAGGACGAGGAGCTGATCCCCGCCAACCTTGACTCGGTGAACAACGTGGTGAGGTTCATAGAGAGGAAACTGAAAAAAAGTTGACAGTTTACAGGGAAAGAACAGGCACTGGTTTACAGTTAGCCAGGCCTTGTCAACTGTAAATTTTGAACTGGCAGCCGGTCTTTCTGGTAACCGTGAACCGCGAACTGTAAACTGACAACTGCTCCTTGGAAACTGTCTCTTCGCTGTCAACCGTCAACTGCATACTTTGAACTGTCTCGTCGCTGTAAACTGATAACTGAAGCCTGCATGTTCTGCTTTTGCTGAAAACTGTCAACCGTCAACTGTAAACTGTCTTTTGCTGTAAACTGCTTTTTTGCTGTAAACCGTCAACTGCAAACTGAGAACTTCTTATGCAAAAACTTCTCCAACTAGATTGCTCCAAAGAAGCCGACCGAATTGCTTCCTTCATCAAAGACCAGGTTTTCAACCGCTTCAAGTACCGGGGCGCGGTCATCGGGCTAAGCGGAGGGATAGACTCGGCCCTGGTGAGCGCGCTGTGCGTAAAGGCACTGGGAAAGGAAAACTGCCAGGGGTTGATTCTTCCTGAAAAGGAATCGAATCCTGTCAGCAAGGCATTTGCGCTCAAACACGCCGAGGCGCTGGGCATTCGAACGGAGATTATTGACATCACCCGGCATCTGGAGGGGATGAATGTCTACCAGGATAGAAATGCGGTTATCAAAAAGCTGTTTCCGGAATTCGATGACACCTGCACCTTTCAGGTCACCCTGCCGCAAAACCTGCTGGAAAAAGACAGGCTCAACTTTCATACCCTCAGTATAAAATCGCCTGATAACCAGGTCAAAAGCAAGCGCCTCTCTTCATCGGAATGGCTTGCCATCTCGTCATGCCAGAATGTCAAACTGCGGGTCCGGATGATATATCTCTACCGCTACGCGGAAAAGAACAACTATCTGGTTGCCGGCACCACCAATAAATCAGAGGTCATGCAGGGCTTCTTTGTCAAGCATGGCGACGGGGCGGTTGACATCGAAACCATCGCCCATCTTTACAAAACCCAGGTCTACCAACTTACCCGGCATCTGGGCGTCATTGAAGAAATCATCAATCGGCCGCCAAGCCCCGACACCTATAGTTGGCCGGTCACGGACGAACAGTTTTATTTCTGCATGCCCTACGACCTTGCCGACCTCCTGCTGTATGCCTATGAGAATCACTTCCCTGAAAAAGAAGTGTGTGAAGCCACGAAACTTACACCGGAGCAGATCCAGCGGGTATTCCGCGATTTCAAGGCCAAGGAAAATTCCACCTGGCACCTGAGGCAGATGCCTCCCACCGTGGGAGGATAGTTTACAGTTTACAGTTACCAGTTGACAGGAAAAGAACAGGAGCCAGCTGTCAGTGTGCAGTTGACAGTTTACAGGAAAAGAACACGAGCCGGTTGTCAGTTGACAGTTTACTGTTGACAGCAAAAGAACGCGCGCGAGTTTACAGTTAACAAAATTCGGGAGTCTGCAAGCGCTGTCATGATGTAGTTTATAGGTGATTTAAAGAGAATGTGCCGTACTCACCAAAACCCTGTAAACTGGCAGCCGTAAACTGAAAACTACTTCCACCTAATTATGGGCCACACCAGCTATAGAGATCTTGATGTTTGGCAAAAGGCAATGAAATTAGTTGTAGACTGCTATAAAATTACAATGAATTTTCCAAAACATGAGATCTATGGGTTATCGAGTCAATTGCAGCGGGCTGCTGTATCCATCCCGGCGAATATTGCAGAAGGAAGGGAAAGACAACATAGAAAGGAATTTCTTCAACATATATCAATAGCCAATGGTTCTGTGGCAGAACTAGAAACTCATATACTGATTGCTGAACGCTTAAGTTATTTAGATACGATTCAATCCAAGCGTTTATTAGACCAAACAGCAGAAGTCGGCCGTATGCTAAACGGCCTTAGGAATTCTTTGAAAAAGCAAAAAAGTTGATAGTTTACAGATTGCAGGGCCAGGCTAAGTGTAAACTGGTTATTTCCCTGTCAACTGTAAACCGTCAACTGTGAACTGGCAGCCGGTCCTTGCTGGTAACCGTGAACCGCGAACTGTAAACTGACATCTGCTCCTCGTAAACTGTCAACCGTCAACTGGTCTTTGCTGTAAACTGTCAACCGTCAACTGTAAACTGGACCTTCCATGAAGCTCTGCACCAAATGCATTCTCCCGGAAACGTTTCCCAGCATCAAGTTCGATGCTGATGGTGTCTGCAATTACTGCCGAAGCTACAAGGGCCACGAGCACAACGAGGAGCTCAAAACCCAGTACCGGGAGAAGTTCGAATCATTGCTGAAGGGTCTTTTGCCTCTTCCCTCTTCCCTCTCCACTTCCCCCTCGTCCCTTTCCCCTGCCCCCTCTCCTTCTTCCCCCTCGTCTCTTTCCCCTGAACCCTGCACCCTGAACCCTGCACCCTCGTATCATATCCTCATGGCCTACAGCGGGGGCAAGGACAGCAGCTATACTCTGGACATTTTTAAAAACAAATACAAACTTAACGTGTTGGCCTTAACTTTTGACAATGGATTTGTATCACCTTTTGCCATCGAAAACATTAAAGCAGTCTGCGACACATTGGGAATAGATCACATATTGTACAAGCCCCAGTTTAAAATGCTGAAAAAGATCTTCACCGCATCTGTCGAGGACAATTTTTATTCCAAAAAGAGTCTGGAACGGTCAAGCACCGTCTGCAGCTCCTGCATGGGAATCGTAAAATCCATAACCCTTAAGCTGGCCCTTGAGAAAAACATACCCTTTATTGGATACGGCTGGTCTCCCGGGCAGGCGCCGGTCCAGTCATCGGTGATGAAGATAAACGCCGATTTCATCCGGACTTCTCAGAAAACATTTTATGATCCGCTGAAAAAAATAATTGGCAATGACATCACCCCCTACTTTCTCACTGAGTCGGACTTCGAGAAATTGGCAGCTGGCTCGCATTACAACGTCCATCCGCTTGCCTTCCTCGATTACAGCGAAGAGGTGATTTTCAAGCGTATCACTGAGCTGGGCTGGCAGCCGCCCAAAGATACCGATTCAAATTCATCCAACTGCCTGCTGAACGGCTTTGCCAACCAGACACACATCGACGCTTATGGCTTCCATCCCTATGCCTTCGAAATAGCAGGATTGGTTCGCACCGGCGTCATGACTCGGGAGGAAGGACTGGAGAAAATCGAAGCGCCGCAAAATGAGGAAGTCATTAGGCAGGTCAAGGAAAAATTAGAGCTTTGAGGAGCAGTTGGCAGTTGGCAGTTATCAGTTTACAGTTGACGGTTGACAGTTGCCAGGAAAGAGGAAAGGCAGGGTTGCATTTTGCTGATGACTTTAAACTGTTAAATATCAACTAGAAACTGGCTTATTTCTGATCCTTTTTTCGCTGTCAACCGGTGACTGCAAACTGCTTTTTCCTGTAGCCTGTCAACTGAAAACTGCATTCATCCTGTTCCCAGCTTCTGCTGTAAACTGTCAACCGTCAACTGTAAACTTTCTTATGAATTATATTCTCAAAATTAAACGCCGGGAAAACAGATTCTACGATTTTCTCTACCGAGTTGCCCGGTCTCTTTTACGTTTTAATTTCCCGGTAATTAAGCCTATTCATCTTCCTCTTTATTACCTCTCTACCTGGCTGCAAAGAGGATGCGCCAATGTTATGCACTGCGTGTGGAGTGTTCCTATTTTTAAGGCCCGCTGCACCAAAGTGGGTAAAGGCTTGAGGCTTCCCAATGGTATTCCCTACATAGTTGGAGATCACCTTCGCTTTATGCTGGGAGACAATGTCACCATCATGAGAACAACCATCGGGGCCAGCAAAATCTTTGATGACCCTGTTTTAAAAATAGGAGACAACTCTACCGTAGGATACGGGACAGTTATCAGTATCGCGAAAGAGGTATCGATAGGCAATGACTGCATGATCGGGCCGAACTGTATTATAATGGACAGCGATGACCACCCCCTGAGTCCGGCAAAGAGGCTTTTAAAGGAGAGCGTTGACCAGCAGGATGTCAAGCCGGTCAAGATCGGAAACAATGTCTTTATCGGAAGTTATTGCTCTATATTGAAAGGGGTCACTATTGGAGATAACTCGATTATCTCCACACACTCGGTAATCACCCGGGACGTTTTCCCCAACTCCGTATATGCGGGGAATCCTGCAAGGCCAACGCTGAGAGACATTGACAAACTTTGATTCCTCCCCGAATTTGAAGAAGCAAACTCACCTCTTGCCATTTTATTATTCTTCTGTATTATCAAAGTGTTCCCGCCTGTCTTCATAAAAAATGTTTACCGCGTTTATCTATGTGAGGGGATTTCACAGTTACCTTTAAAGCGGAACCAAAGTAAATGCATTTAATTTTCTTGTTATAATGTCATGTTATATCTGAGCAATTACAACCTGATATATTTTCTCTGGTTTCTGCGATTGTTTAAGCCTGAATGGCTTGTGTCCTATTTTATTCCCGGAACAGCATTTTTGAGAGCTCTTCCAACACTATTAACATATTTGGTCTTCGGTAAATTCATTTTATCCCGGGGGAGAAAAACAATAGATATACCCTATCTGATGTTTTTCATTTCAATCTTTCTTTCCACTCTATTTTCCTGGAATATCGGTCTTGCCCAGCAAGGATTGAGAGGCGCATTAGACTCCCTAATCTTTTATAGCATAAGTATATCAATCTTAAGAACTGATGAAGACTTTGATCGACTCTTTAAGTTATATCTGTTAAGTTTTATTTTCTATGGCTTGTGCGGAATAATCTTTGGTGGCAAGGTTCCTTTTCATTTACTTTTAAGCGATGAAGATGCCTTTGGTCCATTCATGGATATAGGTATTCCTCTGTCCTTCTTCATGGCTTTTAGAAATAAACACGTTAATTACCTGCCGGTCATTTCAGGCTTAGTTTGCGTCACCGGACTTGTTGCGTCTTTTGCAAGGGGGGCATTTGTTGCTTTTTGCACAGCACTGCTATTTATTTGGTATAAATACCCGCAAAAAATAAAGATAACTCTCATAATAACTTTCTCTATTGCAATAGTACTTACCTCATCATCTCTTTTCTTTCCTGAAAATAAATTTTGGGATGAAATGCAGACCATTATTACGGGCAATACTTCTTCAGAAACCGGAAGAACGTTTCTATGGTTCAAGGCATATGATATTTTTAAAAGACATCCTCTGTTAGGAGTTGGGCCTAATAATTTCGGTTGGGTATTACCCCGGGTTACCACCAATAGTGAAGCCGCATCACGGGGAGTCCTTGTGGAACATCTTTATAACAGGGTGACCCATAATATTTATTTTCAGATTCTATCTGAGCTAGGAATGGTCGGAGTGTTATGTTTTATGATCTTAATCATTGTTTTTCTCAAAAGGTCTTTCCGCGTACAAAATATCTTCCGATATCACAATTTTTCCGCAAGAAAACATCATCAACTGCTAGATAAGGTCATTGAAAAAAATTATTACTTTGCCACGGCAGTGCAAGGGTCAATGCTAGCCTACCTTGTTAGTGGTCTTTTTTATGATCTCTTATTTTATCATTGGTTTGTTGACCTGCTCATCCTGAACTCCTTGTTATATTATAATTCACTTGCTCGAAAATCGCTTATTAATAAGGAAGGATTCTAGAATCTAGGTATGGGGGTATAGTGTCAGAAAACAGTGAGCAGAATCAGAGTGCAGCGCTCAATCGGTTGAGCGAAATACAACTAAAGGGATTGTCTGAATAACAAATAAAATCATGCAGTCAAGAGTTCCGGAAAATACTTGTTGTGATGATGGATAAAACACGAAACCAAGTAATAGATTTCTTGAGGGGCATTATCATCATTGATATGATGCTGGTACACTACAGTGATTATTTTAATTTCATCGGAAATATACCTATTTCGAAGCTAATTAACTACTCCGATATTGCAATTGAAGGCTTTATTCTGCTCTCCGGCTATATGGTAGGAAACCATTATTTCGATAAATTCAGGCAAAACAGGGCATCCGTTATCAGGCGCTTATTAAGCCGGGCAGCTACTATTTTTGCCATACATTACTTGATGATCATCACCATCAGTCTTCCTCTTGCTATCATAGTCGGAACTGCCGAAACCAAGTCTCTGCCCCTTGCCGATTATGCCATTAAATCATTTTTATTTTTAAACCAGGTTCCCCTGCTGCATATCCTTCCGACGTTCATTCCTCTATTCCTGCTGGTAATTCCCATTTTATACTTATTAGAAAAAGGACAGGATTTCCTGGTGCTGGCAATCAGCGTCATTTTTTTTACAATTGGGAATTATTACCCGCACCTTTTCAGCCCGGGCGATAAAACTATATTCCCGGTAATCCTCTGGCAAATATATTTTGTTATAGGCATAACTATAGGAAAGAATTTATTCATAAAAAAGGATAAATTACCGATAAATATACTGCCTTGTTTTATGCTGGCGCTGGCAATTTTCATCACGAGTCTCATCATCTTCTATGGGCACCATTTTTATACCGCGGTAGCTGATATCAGAACTGAGTACGGAATTGTGGTAAGAAAATTTCCTTTGAATTATTGGGGGCTATTCTATCATGGCTCTATACTTTTAATGGTGAGCTGCCTCACAGTCATGTTCTGGAAGCACATCACGCGCTTCAAAACGGCAACGGGCATTATTACTTTGTTTGGCAGGCACAGCCTGTTTGCATTTATAATACACGTTTATTTTGCAAAGAGCCTGGTCATTACTAATTACCTGTTCGGCAATCCTGCCCCCTTGCCGCAGGTTATCATTTTCGCTAATTTTCTTGTTGCCATCGCGGTTTTGAAAAATATTGAGGCTCGCAGATCTACACCAGAGGTAACTTTTCAGAAAATAAGTGAAGCATGACTATATGAAGGAGGGTTTCATGAATCATGCCCCTGATATATCTATTGTGATACCCATGTACAACGAAGAGCAGGTTGTTGATGAGCTCTACACCAGGCTTACCAATGCGCTTAAAGCCATTGGCAGGGCGTATGAAATTATTTTTGTAGAAGACGGAAGCAAAGACCAAACTCTTTCAAAATTGAAGGAACTTCAGCAGCAGGATAAGCATGTAATCTTGATTAAGTTGCGGGGCAATTTCGGCCAGACACCCGCTTTGGCAGCGGGATTTGATCAGGCGCGAGGCTCTATTGTCATTGCCATGGACGGCGATCTCCAGCATCTTCCGGAGGATATTCCCAAATTCATCCAAAAAATGGATGAAGGCTATGATCTGGTAAGCGGTTGGAGGGAAGATCGCAAGGATCCCTATCTCTCTCGGCGCCTGCCTTCCAAGATTGCAAACTGGCTTATGGCCCGGATGTCCGGCATTCCCCTGCACGATTTCGGTACCACTTTCAAGGCTTACAAGAAAGAGATACTCAATGATCTGACCCTCTATGGACAGTTCCACAGGTTCATTCCCGTACTGGCAAGCTGGATGAAGGTCAACGCCGCGGAAATACCCATAGTAAACGTGCGGCAGGCACACAGGAAATCTCACTATTCCATTACCAGGACCTTCACCGTATTTTTCGATTTGATCCGTTTAAATTTTCTCAATAAGTTTATCAGCCGGCCGCTTCAAATTTTTGGCACGCTTGGATTGACACTGGATGTCATTGGCTTCTGCATAGCCGTCTATCTAACGTACCTCAAATATGCCTATGGACTGGGTCTCCTGGAATACCGCGCCCCGCTTTTTCTCCTCTCGATGCTATTAATCCTGGTAGGCATTCTATTTATCATTTTAGGCCTGCTGGGAGAAATGATTGTCAAACTTTCCTATGACTCAAGCAAAAGAAAAATTTATTCCATAGACAAAATTTACCAGGAAGGCAATTAGCAGGACTTACATGAAGCTTCCTTTGTGGTTAAAATCATTCATTACTGTAACCCTGGTCATCTCAATTTTTGCCATAGTCGGCTTGAACAATATAGTCAATGCCTTTGCAAAAGTTGACCTCTATTACTTTATGATCGCCATTCTGCTGTCACCGCTCATTATTATCTTCGGAACGGAAAAGTGGTATCAGATAGCTAAAGGATCATCAGATAATCTGACAAGGAAGGATGCCTGCATCTCTTTTCTTGGGGGCATGTCGCTCGGTCTTCTCACGCCGGGGAGAATCGGTGAATTCAGTCGCGTTTTATTCCTCAATGGGTCCCGGATTAAACTAACCGGCATAGCAATTGTTGATAAGGTTATTGACATAGAAAGTATTTTCCTGGTTGCTGTTTTTGCAACAGCTCTGATTTCAAATCGCCCGCTGCTACTGCTTACCTTCGCAGCTTCTTTAGCGGGACTCATCTTCCTCTACTTCCCTCATACATTTACTTCTCTGTTCTCTAAAATTACACGGTATAGCTTCGTCCCCTTTAAAAATAAAATGCCCCTCCTTTTTACAGGCATCAATTCAACATCTAAAAAAACTATTACTGTCTGCATCCTTTACCGGCTTCTGATGACCGCTATAGACATTATCCAATTTTACCTTCTCATCACGGCATTTACTCCCATCAAACTTACGTCAGCCATCATCTCCTATCCTTTGATCATTTTAACTAATATCCTGCCCATTACCATCGGCGGGGTTGGAGTGCGGGAAAGCGTTTCCGCGCTAATCCTGAGCAGATTTCATATTTCTCCCGAATGTGCGGTAAGCGCCAGCTTTTTATTGTTTTGCATTAATACCCTGCTGCCCGGCATCTATGGCGCATTTTTTATGTCCAGGATAAGATTCGCGCACTTAGAAACGTGATGCTTCTATGGATAAAATAAAGAACAATCTCTCCCGCATGTCAGGCATTTTGGAACTAGATCTGAACACCAGGATATTCCTGATGGTATTTCTGATCGCCGCCATACTGAGATATTATGGCCTCCACAATGCTGAAAACACTGATGAGTACAATGAAGTGTTTGAAGCGCTTCGTGTCGCCTCCGGGAAATTCAATTTCGAGCGATGGCATAAAAAGGGGTATCAAAACATTCTGGCCATCGAATATGGGATTTACTTTATCATAGGCTATGTCCTCAACATCTTCAGTAGCCCAATGGACTTTGCTGCCAAGGTCGTCAGAAACATGGAACCCCTCTTTCTCATCGGCCGATATACCACTGCCACTCTGGGCACCATGTCTATTGGACTGCTCTACTTAATCGGCAGAAAACTTTACAATGGAAGAGTTGCATTACTGGGTGCAGTGCTGCTCGCCTTCAATTCCATTCATGTCTGGACTTCCCATCTGGTAAATACCGATGTGCCGCTGCTCTTTTTCTTTCTCTTGTCTTTTTATTTCATCTGCCGCTTTTATAGTTCGGGGAAGCTATCTGATTATATCTATGCCGCCATTTTTGGAGCCGTGGCTATTAATGTAAAAACCATGGGCGTTGGAATAGGGATTGTTTTCATTCTTTGTCACATCATGCGTTGCAAGAATGAAAAAAGACGATTGATTGATTACGTTTACTGTAAAGAAGTTTTGTGGTCGCTTGTCGCATTTCTTTTCGCATTTGCGTTAAGCAACCCGCCCATTATCATCGGTTTTAAAAAATTCATTGCCTATCATTACGGAGTGTATACAAACGTCTACGATGAAGTGCCGTATGCCCAGGAGGGCAGTGGGTACTATACATACCTCCTCATCCTTTACAAAGAGATGGGCATCCCTCTTTTCTCTACCATAATTCTGAGTCTTGGCTATGCACTCTATAAAAGAGAAGATTGGGATATTGTTCTGACGGTTTTCACGGCCTGCATGTATTGTATACTGGCCGGCACCACCTTTCTTGTCCAGGACAGATACCTTCTGGTTATTTTTCCTGCTTTTTTTCTATTGTCCGGACGCTTGATTGATTCATTGCTGACATGGTTCAAATTGCGGAATGCGATAAGCACTTCTGCCCTCTTTATCATAAGTATAGGGCTCTGTGTTCATCCTTTTGTTGTTTCATTTAAATACGTCCGTACCCTTACCGAAGAAAATACCAGCATCATATCAAAGCGATGGATTGAGGAAAACATACCGGCCGGAAGCAAAATCCTGATCGATGCGGGGCATACCATGATTACTGCAGGCCCCCGAATCAGTCAATCGCGAGAGCAGATAGAAGCAAAAATGAGCATTATTAAAAATCTAAAAGAGGGTGAAACCTTCGATTCTCCCATCGTGAAAATTGTGGATTCATACTCCTCCATCTATTTTGAGCTGCTGCTTCAAAACATGCCCGAAATAACCTATGACATAACTTCCACAGAATTAGGACGTCAGCTTGAATCAGTGGAGTACTATAAGGAAAATGGCTTCGATTACTTTATTCACAATGAGGATTTACATTACAGGATAGTGGATCCACTATGGAGGGAAAAGTACCCAAAGTCAGCGCAGTTTTACGATTCTTTTAAAAGAGTCTATTCTTTGGTAAAAAGTTTTGATCCTTTACCGACAAGAAGCGGCCCTCCTATTAAGATATACAAGATAAACTAGTTCTAATTTTCTGGATTAGCCCATGATCGGCGGAAAGAAAATTGCCAAGAACACACTTGTGCTGATGTTTTCATCAGTCTTCAATGTATGCGTTTCCATCTTAACTACCTCCATAATTGCCAGAAGCATTGGCCCTGAACTTTATGGGAGATACACATTTTCCTTAAACTACATTCTTTTCTTCAGTGTCTTTGCCAATTTCGGCCTGGAGTCGTTGTTTATAAGAGAAGCCGCTCGGGACAATAAAAATATCCATCTTATTAATGATATATTCCATTTAAAATTCTTTCTGGCCATCATTAATATAGGAATTATTATCCTGTCAGCTCACCTTCTCAAATACTCTCCTGAAATAATTGAGGTGATATACATTCTTTGCATAGGTTCTTTTTTTCAAATACTTTATGACATTTTACTCTCATATTACCGCTCGATTGAAAAGCTGCTTGTAACGGCCCTCTTCTCAATGGCTTTTAGAATAGTAAGCGCGATAATGATAGTGACAGCAATTTATACCGGAATCGGATTTATAGGCATCGTTTCTGCTTTTTCCATAGCAAATGCATTGATTTTTGCCGGCGTACTTAGTGTGTATCTAAAGAAGCTGAAGCTGCTCAACACGACATTTAACCCGGGGAAATGGTTAGTATTGATAAAGCAGGGTCTGCCTTTTTATGCGTCTGCTCTTTTAACCATGTTCTATTATAAAATTAATGTCCTCATTCTCTCGAAGTTGGTAAGCGAGCGCGAGATGGGATTTTACTTTGCTGCCGTTACACTGGTTGAAAATTTAGTTTTTATCCCCAATGCATTTAACACCTCCATTTTCCCCGCCTACTCAAGAATTTTTGGCAATTCAATGGAGGCGCTAAAAAAAGCTTACGAGAGAATAACAAAGTACACCATTATTTTTACCGTAGCCGTCGCAATCGGTACAATCATCGTCGGCGAAAAAGTAATTGAGCTCATATACGGGAAAGAATTCACGGCAGCTGTTCCAATACTGAGTGTCTTCATTTTTTTCTGGGTATTTACCTTTTTTTCACAAACCCAATCAAGTCTGCTCTTTTCAATTCAAAAGGAGATCACCCAGGTAAAAATAATGGTCGCCGCATGTATCATTAACCTTATGCTCAGCCTCATACTCATCTATCGATACGGAATCATCGGAGCAGCTTATGCCTCTGTTCTGACTGAAGGTCTGGTGGTAGCAATAGTATCAACCGTACTGTGGAAATTACACCTGAGATATAAGCCGGATCTGCATATTCTTTGCCTGTCGCTGGTTGCCATCGCAATGAGTTTTGTCGTCAAAACTCTGTTGAATGTGAACATCATTGCGGCAGTTGCAGGAGGCGGCATAACGTATATGGCTCTGCTCTTCCTGCTGAGGGTTTTTGATTCGGAAGATATAACCTATTTTAAATCACTCTTACGCAGGAACATTCGCAGTGAACAGCAATCCTAAAATATTAATAGTTGCACCAGAATATCCATATCCCGCTGATGATGGACACAAGGTGAGAAACTATAATCTTTTTAGACAGTTCTCTTCTGGCTTCCGCTTTGACCTGCTTTGTTTTGGTGAACCTACTCTATTAAAAAGTCAACATTCTCCAATAAGCCCGCTTGGTCCTTGCTTTGAAAATATTGAACTTATTTCATCGAGCACATTGAAACCATTAGAGAGGCTCAATGGTATCTCTCGTCTCAAAAATATTATGTACCCGCTGGACTTGAGCATAGGAATACCTGGCTATTCCCATGACATGGAAACTGCAATCAATCAAAATATATCATCACGGGCTTATGATTTAATCCACTTCAGCGGGTTTTCAAGCTTCTTATATTATAGGCTTCGCACTCATGACATACCATTCATTGTTGATATCATTGATTCTCTTTCCCTTTATTTAAAGAGCTACTTCCAAAAGCATAAAAGCTTGAAAACCTTTATACATTATATCTGGTCCAGCAGATATGAAATGTTACACTTCCCCAAGGCAAAAAATGCGATTTTCGTTTCTCCCGTTGATAAAGATCAGGTTGCATCAAAATGTCCTTATTCAAGGATGTGGGTTGTACCTAACGGGGTTGATGTCGCATACTTTTGCTCAAATAATATGCCTGATAATTCGAACTACAAGATTCTCTTTACAGGGGTCATGGACTACAATCCCAATCATGATTCCATAATGTATTTTATAAAAAGTATTTATCCTTTAATAAAAGCCAAGATTCCTCATGCAACGCTGACCATTGCAGGGAAAAATCCTACGGTCGAATTACAGGCAGTATGCCACGATAACCCTGATATTATTGCAACCGGTGCGGTTAGTGATATGAGGCCCTATTTTGATGATGCCTCTGTCTATGTCGCACCCATCATTGCCGGTGCTGGTTTAAAAAATAAGATTCTTGAAGCATGGGCAATGTCAAAGCCGGTAGTATCAACAACCATGGGTGGCTATGGTTTAGAGGCAGTTGATGGTAAGAATCTGCTCTTTGCTGACTCACCAAGCATTTTTGCAGAAAAGGTAATAACACTTTTAGAGAATCCAAGTCTCCGAATGAGGCTTGCAACTGATGGTAGAAAAACAGTCGAACAGAGTTACTCATGGAAAGCCCAGTCAGACAAACTTGGGGAGATATTTAAGGAGGTGCTGGAGGGAAAAGGGTCCAAGGGGTCGAGGGTTCAAGGGGTCAAGTGAAGTTATTTTAAGCACCAAATGGTTGGAGAGGTCAAGGATTCAAGGGGCCGAGAGTTAAATGGTAAGCGAGAAAGCCGGAAATGTTAAAGCATTACAAAGAACTTAAGGTATGGCAAAAGTCATATCAATTGTGTCTAGACCTTTATAATGTTACAAAAGGTTTTCCAAACGATGAAAAATTTGGATTAACCTCACAGATAAGAAGAGCAGCAGTATCCGTACCGTCTAATATAGCCGAAGGCTATGGAAGGAAAACGACTCCTGACTATTTAAGGTCATTGTACATATCTTATGGCTCAAATTGTGAACTTGAAACACAGGTATTGTTATCTGGTGATTTGGGTTATATAAAGGAGAAAGAAACTCAGGCTTTACTCGAAAAAATTGGAGAGGTTGAAAGGATGTTGAAAGCCCTCATTAAATCACTGAACTCCTTAACCTCTTAACTCTTAGTTTTATCGAGACTATTTGTTGCTCTTGAACCCTGGAACCCTTGAATCCTGGAACCCTTTTTTACTGAACCCTGTTACCTGTACCCTGTTTTTTTCGACCCTTTAACCCTTGAATCCTAGAACCCTTTTCTATGTCCAAAATAAAAATCCTGTATCTTGTACTAGAAATGGATTTAGGGGGACTTCAGCGGATCGTTAACCTGTTAATTCGAGAAATCAACAAGGACTATTTTACTCCGTATCTCTGTTGCTTGGATAGAGGTGGTCTATTTCATGAACAATTACAGTCTGAATTATTGAATACTTATATTCTCCATCGCAAACCAGGCCCCTTCGATATACGACTCTTACTTAATCTTTATAAGCTATTAAAAGTAAACAAAATAGATATAATTCACTCCCAGAATGGATGCAGCATATATTCAGCGCTGGCCGGAAGGCTGGCTGGAGTAAAAGGCATTGTTCATACCGATCATGGCAGGCTTTTGCCTGATAAACGGTCAGCCATCCTGGAAGACAGGATTTCATCTCGTTTTTTTAACCATTTTGTTGCTGTTTCCGAGCAATTGAATGATTACTTGGCGTCCGTAGTAAAAATTAACAAGAATAAATTGCGCACCATTATCAATGGAGTTGATTCTGATACCTTCAAGCCACTGCCCCCGGCAGAGCGGCTGAGATTGAGACGTGCGCTGGACATAGGAGATAATGAAAAAATAATCGGTACTGTCTGCCGGCTGGATCCAATTAAGAACCTTGAGTTTTTAATCAGGAGCATTAAAACAATCTCTGAAGCACAGACTGAATGCAAACTTCTTATTGTGGGAGATGGTCCTGCAAGAGAACGGCTCATGAGCTATGCAAGAGCCTTGGGGATTGAATCGAAAATTATGTTTTTTGGTACAAGACAGAATATAGATGAATTGCTGAACACCTTTGATCTCTATGCCTGCACATCGTTGAGTGAAGGCACATCCATGACAATTTTAGAGGCCATGTCATGCGGCCTTCCTATTGTTGCTTCGGACGTGGGGGGGAATTCAGGACTGGTTGACGAATCAAACGGTGCTCTTTTTACCCCTAATGACATGAACGCGTTCATAGAGAACATCAAACGGATTATTACTAATTTGCCGCTGTCAAAACAATTGGGTCAAACCAGCCGGGCAAAAGTAGAATCTCATTTTGGGTTTGACCGTGTCGTTACCCAGTACGAAAACCTGTATTCTTTATTATGCAGCAACTGAAATCAGAGCAAAAAGTTTTGCATCTAATTGACAGTGGCGGCATGTATGGCGCCGAACGGATGGTTGTGACTCTGCTTGAAGAGATGATAGCGTCTCAATTTCCGGGAATTCTCGGCTGTATCAGGGAGCATGAAGATGAAATTCCTCAAATTGCAAGGGAGGCTCAAACACGTGGTATATCTATACAGTATTTTACGATGAAAAGGGGCCTCAATCCTGCCGGCATTTTAAGTGTTCCTAAATATGTCAAAGAAAATCATGTTAGCATTGTACATGCGCACGGATATAAGCCTGATCTTTTTCTTCGTTTTCTCCTGCGCAGGTCAATAAAAAAGATTGCCACCGTTCACGGCTGGGCAAAAAATACAGCTGGATTGAAAATTAAATTATATGAGTATCTCGATGTCGGTGCGCTTAGAAATATGGATTTGGTAATCGCGGTATCGCAATCTATGAGGAGTGAACTGATAAAACTTGGTTTAAGGAAAGATCACCTGGAAACTATTTATAATGGCATTAAGTTCAATTTTACTCTTCATGCTCCTCAACTAAATATCTCTATATTACGCAATGAATATGGTTTGGCTGATAATGCTGTTGTGATAGGCACCATGGGACGGTTAGTTGCTGTCAAAGGGCACTCATATCTCATACAGGCAATGCCTTTAATTCTGAAAGAAATTCCACATTGTCAGCTCATCATTGCAGGTGACGGCCCTCTCAGATCACGTTTGCAAGACCAGATAGCAGATTTAAAAATAGCTAATCATGTAAAACTAATGGGCTACATCAAAGATATAACCGTTTTTTTTGCATTAGCAGACATATTTGCTCTTCCGTCTCTCTCCGAAGGGCTTCCCATAACCCTTCTTGAGGCCATGGCTTTCGGAAAACCGGTTATTGCAAGTTCAGTGGGTGGCATCCCTGAAGTCCTTACATATGAAAGCGCCGGAGAATTGATCCCACCTGCTGACGCCAACACATTAGCACAAGCTATTATTACTTTACTTAAGGATAAAGGCAAAATGAATTTATTGTCTAAAAGGAACCGTAAACTGGTAGAGAACCAGTTCTCAGCGAAAACCATGGCTCGCCAATACTTGGACATGTACAAGAGGCTTGTAGCTCATTAGTTTGCGGTTTTCAGTTGAAAGTGTACAGGTAAAACAAGGATTAAGAAAACGGAGGTACAAGATAGTTTTCAGCTGGTAGATTATAGTTGACAGGAAAAAGTGAGCCAGAATAATTTTAGCAGTTGATAGTTGTCTGTGTATAGCTGCAACATGTATCTAAGGAATTTAAATCAACACCTGCTTTCAATTGTTAAATCCTTCTTTAAAAGTACCTGACAACTGTAAACTGTGAACTGTAAACCGTATTCTACATGATAATCTATACTTTACTAAAAAAGATTACTCTGCTGTGTTTATATTATTCATGTTGGAAATATAGGACGCACTCCGAGGGGCTCACTGTACTAACCTATCACAGGATTTCTGATGAAGCGGATTTACAGGATCCTTTAAAAGTATCTGTGGCTACCTTTGAAAAGCAGATACGTTATTTAAAAAACCATTATGAAATAATCTCCGGTGACCAACTGGTGGAGATGATAATAAACAATATGCCCTTCCCCCCCAAGTCTTGTTTAATAACATTTGATGACGGATGGAGGGATAATTATACCAATGCTTTTAAGATCTTAAAAAAATACGACGTACCGGCAGTAATATTTATTTGTACTGACTATATTGATACAGATAAGATCTTCTGGTACTCTGAATTAACAAATATCTTAATGGATATCCCGGAGCATGTTAATATTAATAGCATTAGCGCCGCCTTACATGATTGGCCTAAATATATTATTAACAAAATAAAACACGTCTTAAAGAGTTCCCCGAAGAACAGAAGGATCAGTATCAATGCATTAATCGAATCGCTAAAAGAGTTTGAAGAAGAAAAGATCAGGCATCTTAATCATACGCTGGAAAAGATATTTATAGAACACCATAGAAATGTATCATTGCCCAGACAAATGCTCTCCTGGGCAGAAGTGCAAGAGATGTCTCGAGACAATATCCATATTGGTTCTCACACAAAAGCCCACAGCATTCTTACACAAATAAGCGAGGAAAAGGCAACCGCTGAATTACTAGAGTCAAAGAACTGTATTGGATACAAGCTGAGAAGGAATATCCATCTTCTGGCTTACCCAAATGGTAATTATAATATTAGAATTGTAAATATTGCGAAAGATACCGGGTATTGTGCTGCATTCACTACCATTGCAGGGGTTAACCATTCGTCTTCCATTGAGCATTGCTTTCATTTCAAAAGAAAACATGTACAGGAACAATCTTCATTTGGATTCACGGGTATTTATTCTGATATTTTCTTTGAAGTTGAGCTGTCTGGCATTAGAAATCATATTAAAAGTTTCGTACAAGATTAACCTATATTGATAATCTTCTAAAATAAACAGTTTGCTTTTCACGTTATGATAATTAGAAAATGTATTTATTCAGCTGGTGTCCTATTTAGGAATAATAGAATATTTGATCACTATAATTTCTTAAAGCAAAGCGAGTTGTGGGATCTCCGAAGGTTACATCAATATCAATTGACCATGCTACAAGACCTTCTCTTTCATGCTTATACATATTCACAATATTACCGTCGGATATTCGATAGCAACAAGATCCATCCTAACGATATAAAGTCTTTAAAAGATTTATCTCTAATTCCAATAACTGCTAAAGAAGACCTGTTGCTCAATACTGCCATGATTCAAATCAACAACTATCCGGAAAAATTATTTTATTCAGAAACGTCCGGCAGTTCAGGAAAGCCGCTCGTTTTTTACAGAAACAAAGACTGGGATGCATGGCATAGGGCATCAGTTTTGAGAGGTTATTCCTGGTATGGCGTAAAACCTTGGGAGAAAAATGGCTATTTCTGGGGTTATAATTATGCTTTTAGAAAACGCATTAAAACTATGTTCCTCGATTTTCTTCAAAACAGGTTCAGACTGTTTTCCTATGATGATAAAGAAATTGATACCTTTATACATGTGTTGAGAAAGGCGTCTTATCTTGAAGGATATTCATCCATGATTTATGAAGTGGCTAAAAAAATTAATCTCAAAGCTATCAAACCTCAATTAAATCTGAAGATGGTGAAAGGCACATCAGAAAAGATATTCGATGCATATCAGGTTGAGGCACAGAAAGCTTTCGGGAAAATAATAGTTAGTGAATATGGCGCCGCGGAATCGGGAATCATTGCCTTTGAGTGTCCCAAGGGGAAAATGCATATCAACATGGAAACCGTCATTGTAGAGGTAGAAAATAATGAAATCATTGTTACTAATCTAGTGTCAAAATCATTTCCAATCATAAGATATAAATTAGGTGACTACATTGAATTGGGCAACATATCCGTGTGCGATTGCGGGATGCAGCACCCTATCATAAAAGAGGTCACCGGGAGAATCGGAAAAGTAATATTTGGAATAAAAAAAGATTATCCAAGTCTAACCCTATATTATGTTTTTAAGAACCTTGCTATTGAACATAAAATGATTTTAAACTATCAGGCTATTCAACGGACAAAGGGCGCCTTAGAGTTAAGAATAGAAAATAATTTGGGTTCAAATGAAAAAAACATTCTGATTAAAGAATGCAGGCAGTATTATAAAGATGATCTCAATATAACAATTCTTGACGGCATGAACCTAAAATCACTCATTAAAAAAACAACTGATTTTATTTCTGAAGTATAATACATCATATGCTTCTTGATAACAAATTACCTGGAATATCAATCAAAGCAGTTGGCGATATTCTTTTAGCAGATGCTTATTTTGATATCGGTTATGGCGTGGGAAGCCAGATAAAAAGAGGGGCTATTTATTCTCCATTTCTTAATATATCTGATTATCTCAAAGATGCTGACATAGTAATCGGCAACCTCGAATGCTGCATTTCAAATTCAACTAGTAAGACAGGTCTGAGGGCGAAAGAATTTTTAGCCTCACCCCTTGTCATTCCAGCTTTAGTTAAAGCTGGATTCAACGTCCTCTTAGTTGCCAATAATCATATATTGCAGCATGGTACTAAAGCATATCGAGACACTATCAACTATTTAATTAAAGCGGGCATTAATCCGATAGGATATATACCTGAGGGAGAGTCTTTACAAACACTTACAAAAGTTATTGTAAAGGGTAAAACAGTAGGTTTTCTCGGTTATTCAATGGCAGAGGATGAGCATAATGCTGTAATTAAGGAATATGCGTTTTGTCGCCACATTGATGTCGTATTAAATGACATTAAACAAAATAAAGATGATTGTGATTTTATAATCATACTTTTTCACTGGGGTGATGAGTTTGTCTCATTTCCTTCAAGAGAACAGATAGAGATGGCCCACCAATGTATTGATGAAGGGGCCGATGCAATAATAGGTGGCCATTCTCATGTACTGCAGGGGGTGGAAACGTACAACAAAAAAAACCTTGTGTATTCTCTTGGCAACTTCGTTTTCAATATGCCGGCGCCTATTTGTAGATATTCTGCAATATTATCGCTTGTAATTGATGAGGATGATTCACAGAAAGTAAACCTTCAACCTGTCTGGATAAATAAATATGGACTGCCAGAAGTACCGAATGGAAAAATGCATTCCGATATTGAGAAAATTATAAATGCAAACTCCGCAAATATTTATAAGGGGTGTTCAGATAGTAATGATTATAAAGCTGTCATCAAAAACGGATTGTCCAATCATCGAAAATGGCAAAAGATACAATTTATAACCAATCTCTACAGAATGGACAAGCGATGGATATTGCAAATGCTTTACGAATACATCAAGCGCAGAGTTGATGAGTCATATTTATAGGAAAACAATAATGAAAGTTTTATTTGTTTGGGATTCTGAGTATCCCTGGGACATAAGAGTCGAGAAGATCTGTTCCACGCTGATTAATCATGGATGCCAGGTTCATCTGGTTTGCAGAAACCGATCAGGAAGACCGCTGGAGGAAACATACGATGGTATTAACATCCATCGCATTTCCCATCTTCCGAAGAAATTCGGCTTCCTTAATGATATATACAGTCTTCCATTATTCTTTAATCCTGTTTGGCTAAAAAAAACATATACGGTTGCCAAAGAAAACACTGTGGATTTAATCATAGTACGTGATTTAGCATTGACTTTGGCTGGTCTTTTGGTTGGAAAAATTTTAAAAATCCCGGTAATCCTTGATATGGCTGAGTGCTATCCTGAAATGGTGCGACTTATATGGAAATATGAGCCATTCAAAATCCAGAACTTGTTTTTAAGAAATCCTTTTATAATTGATTTGATTGAACACATAGCGACAAACCAAGTAAGTCACATCTTTGTCACTGTTGAAGAATCAAAACAAAGATTACTTGCAAAAGGGGTAAGCGAAAAAAAGATCACTATTGTAAGCAACACGCCGATGGTAGAAAGGTTTCGCAATGCAAAGAAAACATGCCCGGGAATAATAAAGCAAAATCAAGACAAACTGATTCTCTTATATGTTGGTTTTTTAAATTTTTCCCGCGGTCTGGATACTGTCATAGAATCATTGGGTCACTTACGCACTACAGACAATGCCTTCTTTCTGGTTATGCTCGGTAAAGGTAGCGCTGAAGATCATTTGGAAAAAATGGCACTCAAATTAAATGTAAATAAACATATTAGCTTTGAAGGCTGGGTAGATAACAAGATTGTGCCCGAGTACATCGCGTCTTCAGATATATGTCTTGTACCTCACCATAAATGTGGTCATTGGAATCATACGATACCGAACAAGCTATTTGATTACATGGCGGCAGGTAAGCCGGTTCTTGTATCGGATGCATTACCTATGGCACGGATCGTCCATGAAACGCAATGCGGAATGGTTTATACTGACTTCAGTATAGATAGTTGCATTTCACAGTTAATGCTTCTGAAGGATGCAAATCTCCGGGAAAAGCTCGGTCAAAATGGTGCAAATGCAATCATAGAACGTTACAATTGGGAGAACGATTCACACTCAATGGTTGTCACAATAAATCAGTTAATGCATGAGAAATTAATAAAAGCATAATCGTCCTAGCTAATTAAGATGCACTAATAATTATACAGCACATTTATGGCACTCTTTTTGCTAGAATAAAAGAAACATTCATAAATTGTATAAGGAGGTAATTACTATGAAATCAAATAATATTATGGCAATCATAATTATTTTAATACTTTTCACCACTCCAGCCTGGGCGACGACATGGTTTTTTTATGATAATGAATCAGGAACTGTTGGAGTGTCATTACCAAGCAATGTCAGCGGACCATATCGTTTTGAATATAATCCACCAGGTATCTATAGAAATGATATTACTGTCAGTAAGTATGCGGAACTGATAACTAATAATAATCAAAATTCATATGTAGTAGAAATTCAAAACGCAAGCGGCACATATGGAACAAGATGGTCAACATTATCCCCTTTAACTTTAATTGCTGGAACAACTTATTATATAGCGGGTAAATTCAAGTTTGATAGAATAAGTGGTCAGAACATATGGCAGGATACCACAGCGGAATTGGCTGATGCTTCTGGTAGTTTTGACAAGCTAATTGAATTCCAAGGCAGTAGCTTTCGTTGGGCTATATTAGCTGGATGGTCCGATGTGGCACATGATAAATGCCGATTATCAGGCAACCAATGCGTTGGTAAGTTTACCTTTACCACATGGACTGGTAAAAATTCTGGTATGTCTTGCTACGAAGGTTATGATACACTTGAACACAATGTATCACCCTATAGTAGGTCTAACCCTTATTTTTGCGACTACGAAAGATGGTACAATATCGTTCTCGGCGTAACCGCATACAACAGTACCAGCGGAAGAGTGCAACTTTGGATCAACGGAACAAAAGTTACCGATAAACAGAACGTCCATACCATGTGTAGCAACAGCGCCACTGTAACCAGGATATATCTAAATGGTACGATAGCACAGCCAGCCTATGATGCACCGGCGCATAAAAGATCATTTGATGGTTTATTATTTACTGATAGCTGGCAGACACTGGTTGATTTAGGGTATTTAAGCGGCTCAGCAACAACGACTACAATTGCCGATACAACTCCACCAGCTGCACCAACTGGCCTTGATATCGCAGAATAGAATTATCTTGCCGAGTTACGTTTAAAATTGATTTTCATTGGAATGCTGTTTTTTAACTCATCTGCATTTAAAATTCATGAGTATTCAATAGTATACAGCCGCGTATGAATTTCTATAAATTTTTTAGATTTAGAGTCTTATGGAATAATGTTTACTCGACTTTAGCATAATAATCTTAATTTTGTTCATCCCGATAATCTGATAGATCGAAATTGCATTATTACAATGACTAAAATTTTTTTAATAATCTGCCCCCCCATTTATCACGAGTGAAACAATAACACTCAAGCATGCAAACTCTATTTACTATTCTTCTTTGCTTAATAATTTATCCCTACCTCATATATCCTCTTATTTTAATGCTTCTCTCAAAAACAAAGAAACACCGGTCTACTACAAAAGCCGATCTTTTGTATCCAGTGAGCATACTTATCGCTGCCCACAATGAGGAGTCGGTCATCGGCAAAAAAATTGAGAATTCCTTGTCGCTTAATTACCCCAAGGATAAATTAGAAGTTATTGTCATCTCTGATTGCTCAACGGACAAGACAAACGAAATCGTCAAATCATATGACCAGCAGGGTGTCATACTCATTGCACAGGATAATCATCAGGGGAAATCCGCGTGCATTAATGCCGCGATGCCGAAAGCCACGGGAGAAATCATTCTCTGTACCGATGCAAATGCAATGCTTGATCAAAATGCGCTGCAAATAATGGTTAGACACGTCAGTGATCCCCAAATTGGTTTCGTAACAGGAAGAACAAAGTATGTTTCATCAAGCGGAGATAGCACTGTAGAATTAAATAGCTTCTATACTACGCTGGAGACCTTCATAAAAATGAAGGAAAGCGAGCTGGGTTCCTGCGTTGGCGCAGACGGCGCCATTTTTGCCATTCGAAAAAAACTCTTCACACCTCTCAAACCAACCGATATCAATGACCTGGTCATGCCTCTCAACATAGTCCGTCAGGGTTATAGAGGAATAGTGGATGATGAGGCTTTTTGCACAGAAGAGATTTCACGAAATCCGAAAGGCGAATTCCAAAGGCAGATAAGAATTACCTCACGGACGCTGAGGGCACTATTCGGCAATAAATATCTTTTAAATCCTTTCCGGTTTCCCCTTTTCTCTTTCCAACTCGTCTCCCATAAACTCATTAGATTCCTCGGTCCCTTTTTTCTCATTCTCTTACTCACAACTAATATTGCACTCCTGCCAGCAGGACTGTTTTATAAAATATTACTTGCATGGCAATGCCTAATGTACGTTTTGGCATTTTCCGGCACAAATATACCGAACAGGCTTTTGTCTATTCCCTCTGGTTTCATGACAATGAATTATGCATTTTTAAAAGGATGGCTTCAGTACCTCTCAGGTGAAAGTTATACTACATGGGATCCCTTGGAAAGAAGTTTTAGTAAATAACTACCATATATTAGGCGATTATCAGTTGTGGAAACATGTGTTAAGCCAGACCATCATCCAGCAAATCCTTGGGTTTTTTCAGAATGGCAATTATATTTGTTCTGAATGGTCTTCCTAATCTTGTCATTAGCAGACGTATTAAGATAAGCTCAAGAATTGCGACAGGCGGTAGCATAATAAATTGCGCGGTTGATACGATAAGCTTTATTCCTTTCACTTGAAATCCGACGCGCTCAGCAACTCTTTTAATGACTTTCTCCGTATTGATTCTGTAGTATGTTGGAAAAACATCCTCCTCTTTCCTTGCTTGAAGAAACCAAATCAACTTCGCTTTCAAATGCCCGGTAATAAGCTGAGTAAGCGCGGTATCATAACCAAGTAGATTTGGAGTATGAAAAATCAACAATCCTCCCGGTTGCAAATTTCTAAATATTTCTTCTAGTTGTTTTTCTGGATTTTTCAAATGCTCAAACACCATATTAGACGTTATAAGGTCAAAAGATTCCTTCAGGAAAGGTAGGCGCGAGATATCGCCTCGGATGCAATGCCTTATCGATCTGTGTTTCTTAAGAGAACCATAGTCGTAGTCCAGCCCTATAAGCAACTCCGGTCTTTTTACGAGCAAGCGCTCCTGCTCAAGACGCCATGGTGGAAGTAGTTTATGCCCAGAACCAAGATCCAACCACCTGTGTATGTTGTTACTGTGAGCCCAAAGAATATCCTCATATATTGTCTGTGAGTATTTCAATGACGGTGCAATTATCTTCTGCATCTTCAGGTAAAGCCTTTCAAACTTGTCTCTGATACCCATGCCATATTGTCCTTATTTCCAAGGTTTAATGTATAATATTGCATTTTTTAATGAAACTTCAATTAGTTATTGAAATATTATCTCCTCCCGGATGTTTTGTCAAAACTTGTTTTTGTCACTTAAAATCTCTCATGAATCATTACCTTGATGAGAACAGAAGGATTTAAAATGACTTTTTTATATTGTGATTCAGTCTCTCGAGGTAAAGTTATTGTATTGTCCTATTACAAGAAAAATACTTCCTTCCTGAAGAAAGAACAATTTGCACCTTGCGTTAACATGCAGTATATGGTAGCCATTATTTACACATGTTAAATTTCTTTGGATTCCCTATGTCTCACTTCTTCTGCCGGAGACTTATTAAAAACGCCTTCTATATTTGCGTTATATTTACGATTGCGATGATGAATCTTAGCACTATAAAAATTGACGCGCGTGCTTCTAGTGAGGGAACCAGACAGATAGTTCTGATAGGAGCATCTGTAGGATATAGCTGGCGCTTCAGTGAGTTGTTTTCGCGCATTAATGCAGGGCGTTACAGCTTTGAATATGTGGAACTCTATCAATTTGATAAGAGTGAAGCGCTCAACTCAGTACTGAGTCGCCCCAACCTCCCGTCCGCGATCATCCTTAAGGAATGCGCCGCCTATTTCCCGGGGGATTTGGAGTTATACAAGTCTCTCATGACATCCTGGATAGACCAGTGCTTGGAGAAGAAGGTCATGCCCATCCCCACCACCGTGGTACCGGTAACATGGTCGCATAATGTCATTAATGGGTTTAAGATGATTATCAAGCGCGCCATAGGAAGAATAAACAAAATATACGGACTCAGCCGTATTGACAGTATCCTCGCCTACAATGATTGGATTAAAGAGTACGCTCAATCGAGAGGTCTGGTTGTCCTGGACCTGGAGTCAGCCGTGCGGGTAAGCCCTGAAGACCGCTACCTTAGAAATGAGTTGTCCAGCGGTGACGGCCTCCATCTGAATGACCAAGCTTACAAGATACTTGACGGGATCGTTCTGCCGACGCTTGAGCAGGTCAAGTGGACAAGATAGAAACAGTTGACAGTTTACAGCAAAGACCAGTTGGCTGTTTGCGGTTGACAGTTTACAGGGGAGCAGCAAAAGAACAGTTACCGAGGTGCTGGTAACTTTAAACCGAAAACTGTAAACTAGCTGGGGTTTAGGGTCTAAAACAGTTGCTGCTGTTTTTTCATTTCGAAGTTGCGGTGCGACTGAGAAATCGGTCTGTGGGGACAACCACAGGGGGTTGTCCCTACAATTTAAGTTTTTCCTTCGTGTTCTTCGTGCTGTTTCCTTCGTGATCTTCGTGGTTACAAAAATCTCTTTCCCCTACTACCAGCATCATACCGGGCGCAATCGCATTCTTGCGCTTGATCCCTTGCGCGGCATAGCCATGGTGCTGATGATCCTGGCCCACTCATATTTAAATGTTAATGAAAAATTGCTTCCCCCTGCCCTTACCCTCTTCTTCTGGTTCCTCAACTATCTTCCCGCAGTAGCCTTTGTCTGGATTTCCGGAACAGTATTCAGCTACTTTCTTTACTCTGCATCCGACCCTGCCAAAACCTGCAGGCGCTATGCCGCTCGCGCAGCGTTCTTGATACTGATTGCACACCCGGCAATTAATCTGGCAAGCCTGGGTTTTACCATGCCCATGCATGAGGCTTCGTTCGGGTATTCCTCATTACTTTCACAATTGGTTTTTAGTTTTCCTATAACTGATACTATTGCCGTTTGTTTATTACTCGCTCCGTTTTTCATTACGGGTCTAGTCCCATTAAGGAGAGGGTCGGTTATTCTGGCAATGCTATTTATCACTCCACTTGTCATTGCTTTGATAAATCCTCATCATCTTTTTTTACTACTTATCAAAGAGGCTTTGTTCGGAGTGATCGTAGAACCAAGAGTATTCTGGTGTCCTCTCATCCCCTGGTTTGCAATCTTCCTGACCGGATCATTTATGGGGCAGTCTCTGGCGCTTGTCCGGCAAGGGAAATTATCTTATACGGACCTGCTTCAAACCATGTACAAGACGGCGCTTATCCTGGTTTTAATCAGCATACTGCTCACGTCTGGTTATAAATTAATCAAAGCGGCTTTCATTGACGACTGGAACCAAAATATTTTCTCTGCCCTGTACCCAAAGCAAACCACCTCCCTTTTGCCATGCTATTTGGGACTGCTTTATTTAATATTTGCATGGCTGGTGCACCGGATAGAAATAGAAGGCCACTACGATCGTTTCGTCTGGTTTTTGTCCGTTTTTGGCCGCAACGCATTGTTCACATTTATCGTTCAATTCGCGGTGGTTGAAAGCCTGCCTGCCCTGCTCGGATTGAGAGGAAGGATTGGATTGACGGGTTTTATAACCTTGTTTATAATTGGATCGTGCATAGTTTGGTTGTTCTCATTTGCGTATGGCCGAATGAGGGGATGGGTATCAGAGCATGATTATGCTGAGCATATTGAGATTGCGAGAAGCAAACTACTACCGCCTAAAGGCGGTAGCTTAAGGGGCCAAGGGTCCTAGGATTCGATGGGTCAAGTGATGGCCTGTTTTTTTTCGTGGATGGATTGATGCGCTCTGCAGCGTCCGAATATCATATGCGGCCATGACAGAGCATGGCCCTCCAACCGCTGTTATGTTGCGGCACGCAAAAATGCATAAAGAATATAAATGGTTATGACGATATATGACGTCATCAATGCAGTAGCTTTGGGCAGTTATTATGAAGGATTATAAGGTAACCATCATCAGTTCGCTGGATGAACTCAAAAGGCTTGCCGGTCAATGGAATGAATTGCTTGCCCGCTCATTTGCTAACAATATCTTTCTGACCTGGGAATGGCAGTATTCATGGACAGAATGCTTTTTGAAGGATGGAAAGCAGCTTTGTACTCTGGCTGTGTACCATGATGATAAGCTTGTGGGAATCGCCCCCTTTTACCTCCGGTCCTTCAGGATAAGCGGACTCCCTATAAAGCAGATAGAATTTTTGGGAACTCCGGAGGGAGATTGCGATTATCTTGATGTAATAATAAGCAAAGGCGAAGAAGCAGCAATAACAAAAGCATTATATGAGTTCCTGTTCTCTGAAGCATCAGACCTGTGGGATTGTTTAAAACTCATAGATTTCCGGTCCGACTCACTTTTCCTGCTCCATCTGATGAATTGTATCGAAGAGCAAGGCAAATATATGGAGATCACCCGGGGTTCCTTCTGCCCTTATGTTTCGCTTCCATCGACCGGGGAACAATTTTATAAAACACTGTCATCCAACCGGAGAGAGCAGTATCGAAGGCATTTGAAGCTGCTCATGGAATCGGGAAATGTAAAACACCTTTCATATGCCTCAACGGAAGACTCCAATATTCTCGACGAATTTTTCACCTTTTACGAACGTGAGAAGCAGCTTGCAAGCAACACTCCCGCAATGCTTATCAAGCGGCTATTGCACGATTCCGGGGACCGAAATGTGCTTCAGTTAGATCTTCTCACATCCGATAATTCGATTATCGCCGGCCTGCTTCACCTTTGCCATGAAAAAACCATGTACATGTATCTCATGGCCGTCAACAAAGCTTACAACCCCGGAATCAGCATCGGCAATGTGCTGGTTGGGCTATCCATAGAAAAGGCCATAGAAAGAGGATTCTGCGTTTACGACTTCCTGAAGGGGGAGGAAGCCTATAAATTGCACTGGGCAAACGGTTTCAATACTTCGCAATCAATATTTCTGGCACAAAGAAAAGCCGCCCCGCTATTGCTGGCCCTGGGAAGACTTGCAAAATACAGCGCTAAATTGCTTCTGCGCTAATTGCGCTCTGAAACTTATTTGAATTTTGCTCTTTACATTTGACCATTGGTAGGAGCGGCTTTACGCCGCGATTATATAGTGCTAACAAGCTCCTCTACCGAAATAGACAATATTCTTTGGTAGATCTTAAGGTACTATGGGTATAAGTCGACACTTGCTGTACAGCACATACAGAGCTCTAAAAAAAGCAGGATACCTTGATAAGCTTAACAAGGATTTCCCTGTCGCCAGTATTCTACTGTTCCACAGAGTCGGCAATACAAGCAGCAATTCCATAACGACCCTACCGGACCTTTTTGAAGACCTGATGAAGGAAATTAAAAACAACTATAAGCCCGCGCCGCTTTCAACGCTTGTTGAAACCATTAAGAGCAAAACACCTCCCGATCCCAAAACGGTTATCATCACGTTTGATGATGCCTATGGAGACACCTTCCGTTATGCGGTACCCATTCTCCTGAAATACAACATCCCCGCCACTTTCTTCATCTCCAGCGGCTATATCGGCACGGACAGGCCTTTTCCCTGGGACGTTGAAATGGGACAGAAATATGATATCATGCGCTGGGATGAGGTAAAGGAGCTAACGAGACTGGGATTTGAGATTGGCTCACATACCGTCAATCATCTCAACCTGGGTAAAAGTTCAATTGAAGCGTTACGGGATGAGATGGTCCGATCAAAAAACCAGATTGAACACGTCATCCAGAAGGAAGTCAAATCGTTTGCATATCCCTTCGGTGGGAAAAACAGCATTGCACTGGGTGGACACGAGATTGCAAAAGAAGCGGGCTATGATTGCTGCTGCACGGCCTATGGAGGAAAGATCACGGAAAAGAGCAATCCATACTACCTGCACAGGCTCGGCTCCTACCCCACCCTGATTGAATTCATGATGGAGCTGGACAATTTCATGACCTACTATGACGGGAAGATGAGCATCAATTTTTTTGGAAGACAAAGGGAACATCATGCTAGCCAAGGATATTTGTAATTTCGGTAGGAGCGCCTTCAGGCGCGATATATTCGCGGCGCAAAGCCACTCCTACCGGCTTAACCATATCGCGAAGAATAACTAGTCTCTTTCTCACTGAACCCCCGCATAGCAAGAGCAAATCAGGCTGCGATGGAAGGATTCCCTGCCAGACTTATTGACTTCATCCAATGCAGCAAAGGCTGCGGATCGCTTGATATTGAGAAAGGACAAAATGAGGCCGGCGTCATCACACAGGGAATATTGAGATGCTCTCAATGCTGTGCTGAGTATCCAATTCATAACGGCATATTGGATATACTAGACAGTAACGAATCGATGGATGATCGCAGCTGTTTTGAGATGAAGATACGGGATGAGATCGCCCGGGAGTCAAAACATCAATTCGCTGAAATAGATGATTTTGCAAATGATACGGAGGTAAGCTCCACCCTTCGGAAATTGGGCTGGTTACAAGGCAAATGCATCCTGGAACTGGGCTGCGGAACGGGCCGTTTTACCAGGAAATTAATAAATGGCGGCGCTACTGTTGTGGCTATTGACTTCTCCCTGGACTCCCTTTCGGCAAACGCTAAAAGATTGGAGGATACTGAAAAAGCGGGACTAATTCACGCAGATGTAAGCAAAATATCGCTCAAAGAAAACAGTTTCGATTTGGCTCTTTCCACCCTATACTCCAATATCCCCGATCCGGAAGCGCGATTGGCCTGCACCAATATTGTCTATCAGGCGCTTAAACCAGGAGGCACGTATGTTCTCAGCGCGCATCATCATGAAATCAGGGACGTGCTGAAAGGACAGCCTTCTTCCGGAACCTACGACAATGGCATTTTCTTTCAAAAGTTTACCACGGCTTCGATAAAGAAAGAGCTGTCCGGCATTTTCCCCAGGATAAAAACCGAAACGATCTGCATCTGGCTGCCCTATCTCAGCCGCATCGCGAGCATCAGGTCCTTTCTATCGAGAGCGTCAGAGAGCGTTCCGCTTCTCAACAGGCTGGGGTCGTTGCTTCTCGTGACGTGCACCAAGTCTTAGAAGAGAAAAAAACGGGCCATGAATCTCATCTCAATTATCCTGCCAACCTACAACAGGGCTACCTTCCTTCCCGGTGCGATTGAAAGCGTCCTGCGGCAGACCTGTCAGGATTTTGAGCTGATCATTATCGATGACGGGTCAACCGATGGTACGGAGGATGTTGTAGCTCCGTTTTTAAGTGATAAACGCATTAGGTATATCAAACAGCAAAATGCCGGCGCTGCCGCCGCCAGGAATCATGGGCTGTCGGTAAGGCAGGGAAAATACGTCGCATTTATTGATTCCGATGACACATGGGATGAGGACAAGCTCGCGCTGCAATGGGAAATAATGAATCAGCTCCCGGATGTGGGAATCGTCTGTTCAGATTTTTCAAGCGTCGATGACGAAGGATGCAGGGAGCAATCTCATATACGATCCTATTTCAGTGTCTTCGATGATTATGGGCTCCGGTACGCAGATGTCTTTCAGCATGTTATTACTACGCCGGCCAGAGGTCTCGCGGCGGATGTAAAAGTTTACTGGGGAAACATTTACGAAACGATGATATTTGGAAATATAATCTTAACTTCCACATGTCTTTGCCGGGAAGAGGTATTTAAGAACGCCGGCGATTTCGACACCAGGTACGGCACCCTTGAGGATTATGACCTGTTCTTGCGGATATGCAGGCAATTTCCCATAGCCTTCATCGATAAATCCCTGGTTTGCTACAGATATAATAATGAACAGTTAAGCGGGGAATTCCATTTTGAAAAGCTCTGTACCAATGTGATTGACATTTTTAATAAGAACATTGTGGAGTTGAAAGAGAGTGAGTTTTTGACGAAGAACAAAGGCAAGATTAAAAAGCATCTGGGCATGCTCCAGGCCCAGCAGGCATATTATTATTTCAGCCATGGGAATATGGACCTAGCGGCACGCTATTATTGGCAAAGCATCCTCAAAAGACCCGGCTCTTGTAAATCCTATCTTTACTTGCTGTTCTCGCTCCTCCCACCCAAATTTACACGATTGGTCAGAAGTCTCAAAACTGCGAATAAATAAGCTGAATGGCGCACATGTCCCATTTATTCATTTTAGCTTTCAGTTGACAGTTGACAGTTTACAGCTGCAGCTCCTGGAAGAAAAGCTACCAGTTTTCGGTTTACAGCAGATACATCCTGAAAACTGTAAACAGGCAACTGCAAACTATCTTGCCCTCCACTCTTACACCTAAAACAGCTTACAGTTTCCAGCAAGCATCCCCTACAAACTGCTAACCGGTAGTTCTTCTGCCTCCTGTAAACTGTAAACCGTCAACTGAAAACTTCTCTTTTACTGTCAACTGCTTCTTTCCCCTGTTCCCTGCCCCCTATCCCCTCGTTTTTGACCCTGCACCCTAACCCCTGAACCCTAATGTCAGTTCACAGTTCGTAGTTACCAGTTTGCGGCAAAAACCCACCCTACTGACCACCTGGCCATTTTTTCCTATCAACTGTCAACTGTCCGTTGCAAACTGCTCGCTGCCAGCCACCCTCTTAACTACTAACTGGGAGCAGTTCTGGCCCTGCAAACTGTAAACCGTCAACTGAAAACTGTATTTTTATTAGGAATGACTTGCAATTATAGAAACAATATATTATATTAATGCAATCCTTTTTATAAACACCCTTTTTGTGCTTTTAAGTACATTTTTAGCGTTAACAATAAGTACAATCCCTTCAGAAAATTTTATTATCCAATAATATCAAATATTTATAAATAGTATAAACACAACATGTTTTGGCATTTGAATTGCTTTGTTTCTTTCTGAGCATTAAAGCGAATTGTGCTTTTACACTCTAGTTCTGACTATGGTAAGAAAGGAGAAGGCATGAACCATTTGAGAACTGTTGCAATTGCTTCCCTACTAATGATAATTGCTGTATTTTCTGCATTGACGACGGCGCAGGCCGCCTTAAATGCTGCCATAGAAAGCTATGATGTTCCCTTGTCGGTCTATCCCGGCGATGTGCTGGCGGTAAGCGTCACCATCAGGAATACCGGTGATGCCTCACCGGCTGATGACTGGACATACGCTGACCCCAACTACTTCAGATTTCGTTCTATAAGTGATCCGGACAATACCTGGACAACGTTCGCCGTCAACATCACTTCCGGTGAAACCATAACCCCGGGCAGCACGAAAACATTCACCTTCTATATAATAGCCCCCTCCGTTGCAGGGTCTTATGCATTTACCTGGCAGATGATGAAAAGCGGGAGCCCGGATATCTATTTTGGGGAAATGCTTGACCTGGATATCGATGTGAATCTCACTGCCCAACCCAGTCTCTATGCCACACCGGTAAGCGACAATATTCCCTTCCAGGTCGCCCCGGGAGAGCTGCGCTACATTGAAATAACCTTGAACAATGCGGGCATATCACACTGGATTAATACCAACGTTCCCCCCTATGTACCACGCTATAAGCTTATTAGCCAGAATTCACCCTATAATTTCTGGTCCACCTGGTATGTTAACTTGGAGCCGACTGATGATATAGCACCCGGCAATAACAAAACATTTGCCTATTACATTATTGCTCCTGAAACAACCGGCACGTATGCTTTTAACTGGCAAATGCAGATTGCCACACCTTCCCAGGGAGATATCTTTTTCAATCAACTGGTCGAGAGACAGATCGAGGTCACCAACGCGGTCAATCCCGCACTAGACGCAGAGTTTGTTTCCCACACCCTTCCCGCGACTCTTGTCCCCGGCGAAACCAGGGCAGTTACCATCACCATGCGCAACCCTGCAACTGCCACGACAAGCTGGATCTTTAATAACTACCGCCTTTTCTCTTTAAATGACCCTTATAATCTTTGGGCTGGTCCGGAGAATCTTCTGGCGGGATTTGTCTCTCACCTGTCCCCGGATAATCCAATAGTGCCCGGTGAAGATATGGTATTCCCGCTCACGCTTACCGCGCCATTAGTCAGCGGGACATACACCTGCAACTGGCGGATGATGGTGCCAACCGCACAGCATGGAAATATGTTTTTCGGCGATATCGTGTTGCACAACATAACCGTCGGCGAAGAATGCACCAATGGAGAAGCACGGCTCTGCCCCAACCAGAACGGCGTCTGCTCAGGATCAGAAGAAGTATGCGCCGGTTCACAATGGCCCGGTTGCAATTACACGACCATACCCGGTTATGAAACAACTGAGGCCACCTGCAATGACGCGCTGGACAACGACTGCGACGGGCTGACGGACAATGCGGATACTGATTGTACGGTTCCTACAGAAATCTGCGACAATCTGGCTGATGATGACGGAGATGCTCTTATCGACTGTGCCGACCCGGATTGTGAGGGCTACATCCTCGATTCCACCACGTGCGGAACCGGTGTTTGCAGCACGGCCGGCCAGCTCCTCTGTTCCGACGGAAGCCAGGTGGATACCTGCACGCCGGGTCTCCCCACTGAAAATCCGGAAACCACCTGCGATGACGCGCTGGACAACGATTGCGACGGATTAACCGACACCGCCGATGTGGACGATTGCCCGCTGCCGGCTGAAATCTGCAATAACCTGGTTGATGACGACGGAGACCTGCTCATCGACTGTGCCGACCCCGATTGTGATGCCCAGGCATGTAATGACGATGACGCCTGCAGCACGGGCGAGCACTGTGCCAGCGGACTCTGCACGGGCGGTTCGGCCATCACCTGCAATGATTTCAACATCTGTACCAATAACACCTGCAATCCCGAATCCGGCTGCGTGTATATCAACAATACCGCCCCCTGCGATGACAGCCTGTTCTGCAACGGCGCCGATACCTGCAACAGCGGAAGTTGTTCCGCACATTCAGGCAACCCCTGCCAGGGTGGAGGCACATGCAATGAAACAGCTGATTCCTGCACAGCATGCGATGCAGATGTCGATTGTGACGGTGTATGCAATCCGGGAGAATCCGCTCCCGAATGCACCGGATTGGACAATTGCCCCCTTAATCCCAACGCAGGACAGGAAGACTCCTACCCTCCCGACGGAAACGGCATCGGCAATGCCTGCGACTGCGAAGGAAACTTCAATTGTGATGCTGACGTTGACGGGCAAGACGCGTTTCTGTTCAAGACCGACTTTGGCAGAAGCATCCTGGTGAATCGCTGTACTGCCATCGCCCCGTGCAATGGAGATTTCAATTGCGATGGGGATGTTGACGGAGCCGATGCGTTTATCTTAAAGATCGATTTCGGCAGAAGCTCAATTATAAACCCCTGCCCGGCATGTGTAATCGGAGCGTGGTGCAGTTACTGATCGGCGGCACTTCATATAAACCAAGTATAAAGGCATACACATATCGTATGCCTTTTTCTTTTGCATGCCGGGCGAGCCGGCACCAGTAATCAAATAATAATTTGAACCGTATCACGGAATAATACAGCGAGCATTCTAGACTTGTTTTATTTTGAACGGTTTTAAAAATCGCGGGGATCGCTTGCTTTAAAAACAAGTTGTTGTATTATATTAAGTGCTGATATATAATATATATGTCAGTATAACGTTTTTATTTCCTACTAACACTTTTCAAAAAAGGAGGAAGACGTTATGAGAAAAATAGTTTTCTTAGTTTTGTTGATAAGCTCTATTCTCGCGCTGAATACCCTCTCCTGCAAAAAAGTGGAAACGATTCCCGAAGGCAACATCTCCATAGTCAAACTTGATAATGTAAACAGCATCCCCGCGGATTACGGTTCTCTGGTCTCCGTCACCATAAACCCCACCTTTCCCAGGATATCGCAATTATGGTTTCAGGATAAGAATGGAACCATACGGATCGTTTCAGTGGGCACAATAGACAAAGCCATTCTTGACAAGGTGATGGTCATCCCCCGGAGTTAATCTTCCATCATAAAGGAGGACATCATGATTGACAGATTAACAAGTCTCATATGCAGAATCTTTTTTGTCATAGCGCTGGTGCTGCTGGCCCTTGCCGTATGGGATAAAATTATTTCCAATTATGGCCTGACCATAGCTTTTGTCGGAGCCATGGGCCCGGCTCGGATCATTGAACTCGCAGCAACGCTGATGATATTTGTCATCGGCCTCTTGCTCAGGCAAATAAGAGACGGCTTAAAAAGCAAAGCATAGTTCGAGAAGTTGAACGTTTACAAAAAGAGCAGCTCAAACGAGTCTGCTCTTTTTTATATGGACGAATTTAGTTGACGGTTTACAGGCGGCAGTACTGCTCCCCAGTGAGTTTACAGTCTGCAGTTTTCAGTTCACAGCAGGCAGCTCCTGTAAACTGTCAACTGAAAACTTTTTCTTTCCCCTATCCCCTATTTTTTTAACCACGAAGAGCACGAAGAAAAACACACGAAGCACACGAAGAAAAACATTGAATGGTAGGGGCAACCCCCTGTGGTTGCCCCCACAGACCAATTTCTCAGTCACACCGCAACTTCGAAATGAGGAAGTAGCATTAGTTGTGGTTGTTCTTGTCGCGGACTAGTGACTGTTTTCGACTCTGACCCCGGCGAGTTTACAGCCTTTAATTTACTGTCGCCAAAGCAACCCTATAAACTGTCAACTGGCACCTGTAAACTGTCATTCGACCCTGTACCCTGACCCCTGTACCCCTGTTAGTTTACAGTTTATGGTTTACAGTTTTCAGCCCTCTGCAAACTATTGCTTTTCCTGCCCCCCGTAAACTGTCAACTGGTAACTGTAAACTCGCTTTTCCCTGACCCCTAGTTTTTTGACCCTGTCCCCTGTACGCTGAATCCTATCATGAACAACATCCCTTCCACTACCTCTCTTACTTCCTCTCTAAACTCGTCGTCCCCTGAAATAGCTTTCGCCAGCGCGGGACTCCAGCGGTAATAGAGCTTTATAATCTCACGGCCTTCCGGAGTTTCGCTTAAAATGTTATCACGGAAGCTTCTCAGCGCCGCAACCTGTGCTGAATCCTCTGCGAAGAGCTGCACCAGGGCACATACATCACAGCTATCCCCCCGGCCATCACCATCCCTATCATCCTGATCCGGATTAAACTCATAGGGGCAGTTGTCATTCGCATCGAGTACTTCATCATTATCATCATCAGGATCACACAAGTCCCCCAAACCATCCGTCTCATTGTCTTCCTGCTCCGGGTTATATATCTCAGGGCAGTTATCGTCCGAGGCGGGAATTTCATCATCAGCAAAGAAGGTAACGCAGTCGGAGTAATCGCTTTCATTGCCCGCAAAGTCATAGGCAGTCATTGAAATATAGTAGGTAACAGCCTCCGTTAGGTTCAGAGGAGAAAGTTCACACTTTGTTGTCTTTCCCAAGTCGATCGAACTGCTGTATTCCCTCGGTGCAGTGCCGTAGTAAAGCCTGTACCCTGCCAAATCGCGTTCAGTGTTTTGACGCCATGATAAAAGCGATCCATGGCTAACTGAGCAAAACAGAAGATTTATTACCGTCAATATGCAAATACGCTGAAGGGACTTGCTCATTTCTGCTCACACCAATAGGTTACCGAGTACTTTCTTTATAACAAATCATCCTAAATCCTACCAATAAAAAAATTACCATCCCACTCTTATTTTTATTGTTGCCAGTTGATGAATAATCACGCACACATGACTTAAACATTATGGTACCTATAAAAATTCGAACAAAACATTATCCTTGGCATTCCCGCGAAAGTGTGAATCAAAAAAAGCCAAATACTGGATGCCCCGATCATGTCGTGGAATTACAATAAAATGAATAATTAGAAGGAGCCTTAATTTAATTCTTTCTTATAGCTTTTTTGGTTGTAGTTGAATCCAGATTTACGTTGACTTTTATGCTTTTATATGATATAAATTAATCACTTATTATTGATTTAATTGATCGATTTTGTTCTACAATCAAGCTTCATTTTAATTTCGTTACATCTCTTAAAGATGAGCCTATAGTACAATTTTTTTCTTACAAGGGGGAGTGATGAAAAAAAACCTTAAAGCAATATTTAGCTTTTTTGTACCGGTGCTGTCTGTAATATTGATTTGCCCGGGTATTTCCTTATCAGGTATGCTTCCCGATACGGGTCAGACCAGATGTTACGACAATGCGCGCGAGATTACCTGTCCTGAGTCAGGAAATTTTTATGGACAGGACGCGCAATATCCCTGCAATCCTCAGTCATACACCAAGCTTGATGAATATGGTAACCCCCTGCCTGATGATGCGCCAGGGCCGTGGGCAATGGTGCAGGATAATGTTACCGGATTTATATGGGAGGTTAAAACCTCCCAAGATGACATACAGGACTATGCCAATCCTAACGATGCTGATAACACGTACACCTGGTATGACAGCAATCCTCTTACCAACGGCGGCGAACCAGGAACGCCAGGCGAGGGTACAGATACCGAAGACTTTATCAAGACACTGAATGAAAGGCTATTTGGCGGATATGACGACTGGCGTATGCCTTCGATTGAAGAGCTTTCATCCATTCAAAATATGGGTGCCGACCTGCCCTCAATTAATACCAACTATTTTCCTAACACCGCAATAAATTATTACTGGTCTTCGACCACTTATGCCAACATTGCCGCCACGGCATGGTGGGGGGGATTTTATTACGCTATCGTGCTCAGCAGCGGCAAGGAAAGCAGTTATAGTGTGCGCGCGGTCCGCGGGGCACTATTGGCGGAAAGCTTTTTTGAAGAGAATGATGACGGGACAGTTACCGACACCACTACCGGACTTATGTGGGAACAGAAAAATAATGATGCCATGAACAGCAGGTTCTCTTGGCAGGATGCCCTGTCCCATTGTGAAAATCTGATTCTCAATAATGATGGGGAATGGACAAGCGGCTCTCCCAACGCATCGGGCGCGAAATATGACGACTGGCGGCTTCCCGATGTGAACGAGTTAAAATCTATTGTTGACTACGACCTTTTTAATCCAGCTATCGATTCGGTTTTTGAGTATACCGAACCATCCCTGTATTGGTCCTCGACGACTTCCTATAACACTCCCTATTTCGGTTGGTACGTGAATTTCTATGATGGTTCCGTGAGCATGGACATGAAAATGGAATCGTTTCTGGTGCGCGCGGTCCGCGGGGGAGATTGCACATCAGAAACCATTACTCTGAGCTTTGACATTAAACCAAATTTCCTCAATCTGCAATGTAAAGGGGTACTACCGGCCGAGATCCTGGGAAGCGAGGCATTTGCTGTCACCGGCATCGATCCAGATACCCTAAGACTCACCAGGGAGGGAATCGACAATGGGGTTGCTCCCATCAGATATGCTATTTCTAACGGAACGTCATCATATGCAAACCTGCTCTTGAAATTCAGGGCACCGGAAGTCGTTGAGACCCTCATGCTTAACGAATTGGCAGGGCAAACGGTTACTCTGGTGTTAACAGGTCAGACGTTTGACGGCATACCGATCAGCGGTCAGGATTCTGTGCTGCTCCTGGGCAACATTAGAAGAGAGTGTCATGCTGATTTTGACTGCGACGCTGATGTCGACGGAACTGATGCTTTTGCCTTCAAGCACAGTTTCGGGAGAAGCAAAATAATAAATCCCTGCAGCGAAGGAAATCCCTGCGATGGCGATTTTGACATGGATACCGATGTCGACGGGCAGGACGCGTTTACCTTCAAGGCCGCCTTTGGAACCATTCTTTTCTGAAAACTGCAGACAGTTTACTGTAACCATTTGACTACTAAATATCCTTCATTCTCGTGATCGGCTCTGCGCAATAGCCGTTTTCCTGTCAACAATAAACCGATATCTGCAAACGGTCTTTGTTCCTAGACCATTATAATTCATATTCTTAATTAGTAATTTTCTCCCCTCCTGCCCTTCTTTAAAACCCTTGTATTCTCCTCGGTCGAATGAAATATTTTTTCTAACGCCACATTTCATGGTATGGGCCAGCCACAGCAGACATGCCCGCGAATAAAAATGGGTTCTATCGAAATGTCGAGGCCGACAAAAAACTGCCTCATGCAATATACTCCCTGGTAAATTCGCGCGCCTTCATGGAATCAATCAACTGCACGGGGTGTGCGACACAAAGGTCTGACATCGATCAATCTACCAGATGTTCAAGGTCATGCAACTGACGGACTTTTTTTTATTGAACAAAAACCATATTATGAATATTATAGAGGCTTTGGGGGAAATTGTAGGGGAAACATAATCTATTCTCGCAGCTGATTCAATTTAGCATTTTTTTAATTAGACTACTGACCTTACTGACGGCTCAGTAGTTTTTTTTGCAAAACAAAATCATAGAGGAATCTATGAAAAAACTATTTATCGCGTTTACCATCGCAATCATAATAAACCTGATTGGCAGTTCCGTCTTTGCCATAAACTATTGCCTTGACTTTATAGAAGCGGGAAATTCTGGGGGCATGACAACCGGTCTCAAGACCTGTGATACTGTTAATCTGGTGGCAGTTACTGCAGGTGATACTTTTGCTTTGGATGTCTGGGCAAGTGAGCTGCCGGAGGCACTTTTATCCAGCGGCTTCATGATGGCGTTCAATCCCGGCCAGCTAAGAATTATGAACGTGCAAGCCTACGATGGTGTGGACATGACCGGTCTCTGGGATGGTTCCTCTACCTTTAAGAGTCAGGATGTTTTCGGGCCGGGATCATACATGGCCGCTCTTTTACAGTTGGACTGTGCTCTTCCGGACGAAGGCGGGGATGTTATCCTGGCGAAGGTAACTTTTCAATGTATAGCAGCCGGCAGTTCTGATATTACGATTCAACCGGTACCCCTCGATGATTTTGAAACAACCGTACTGTGTGAAAGCGGCATTAATTATGACCCTGCCCTGGGTGCAAGTATCCTTACCATCACCCAGGGCGGATGCACAGACCCCTGCAGCGATGGCAACGCTTGTACAGCTAATGATGTTTGTATAGGGAATACATGCACAGGAACACCCATCAATTGTGATGATGGGCGGTTCTGTAATGGGTCTTAGAGCTGTGATCCAATTGACGGGTGTCAGGCCGGCACGCCTATCAATTGCCCTGATGATGAGCAGTTCTGCAACGGTAACGAGTTCTGCGATGAAACAACCGACTCGTGCATAAGCAGCGGCACCCCCTGCACACCTCAGGAAACTTGTTACGAAGAGGTGGATCAGTGTTGGACGGGTTGTATTGCCGATACTGATTGTGACGGCATTTGTAATCCCGGCGAGTCATACCCTCCGGGGTGCAGTGGGTCAGATAATTGTCCCTCCACCTATAATCCCCTGCAAGAAGACTCATATCCCCCCCAAGGCAACAGTTGCGGCGATGCCTGCGACTGTGAAGGAAATTTTGATGGTGATCTGAATCAGGACGGGACAGATGCCTTTACCTTCAAGGTCAACTTCAGTAGAAGCCCTTTCCATAACCCATGCACCCCTTTGAATCCTTGTAACAGAGACTTCTCATGTGATGGCGATGTTGACGGCACCGACGCATCATTATTCAAATCGGACTTTGGCCGTGGGCAGCTTCTCAGTCCGTGCCTTGCATGCGCAGCTGGGGTAGAGTGGTGCATGTATTAGCTCTTCAGGCAGTGGGGAACAACTATCAGGTATAAGACGTTTTCTTAGACGTAATAAGGATGCATGATACACGATGCAGGATACAAGTAAATGAAGCCGCACCGACCCTGAACCCTGCTCCCTTGCTTTTCTCCCTTGTACCCTATTTTTCGACCCTGCACCCTCAACCCTCAACCCTGTTTTATAAGCACGAAGCAAAACATTGAATCGTAGGAGCACCCCCCTGTGGTTGCCCCCACAGACCACTTTCTCAGTCACACCGCAACTTCGAAATAAGAATGCATCAGCAACTGTGTGCGCCCTTGCTGTGGACTATCGACCGGCAACTGTAAACTGTTTCTCGATCCTGAACCATGACCCCTCGCCTTTCTCCCCTGCCCCCTATCATCTTTCAAAACCCTTGCCTTTTTTGACGACGAATGATAATTTTAATCTCGTGAGATTAACTAAAAGATGCTCCAAATGTTGTATAAGGAATCATATGTCTGATTGATGACGTGAATCTTTAACGCATTCATCAACCTTATTTACTTCAGGAACAATGAAAGACAAAAGTTTTGAGAGCATCAAAAAAACCCTGGCAGACTATTTTGAGCGGCATCCAGAAATTGAAGTTGCCTACATTTTTGGTTCTGTAGCCCAGGGAAAAAGCGGAGATTTAAGCGATATTGATCTGGCGATACTAGTAGACCGTCAACAGGTCAATGAAAACGTTTATCGATATGGCTATAAGGCAGAAATTACTACTGATTTGATACGTCTGCTTAAGACAAACAAGGTTGATCTGGTCATACTTGACGAGGCCAGCACCCTGCTCAGACATAGAGTCTTATATCACGGAAAACTTATTCACACGAAGAATGAAATCAAACGCATCCAGTTTCAAACAAACACCATCGATAAATATGTCGACTTTAAAGAAATCATTAAACCGCATCGCAAAACCGGAGCTCTGAATTGATTGACCGGATGGTGGTAGAAAACAAATTACAGGAATTGCATCGGTATCTGGAAGAACTGGAAGCCTCCAGAAAAATCTCCTGGGACGCATTAAATGCTTCCTTAGCTAAACAATGGCAAATCTGTCACGGGCTGCAACTTTCTATACAAACCCTCATTGATATAGGAAATCATATCCTGGCAGCTCGGGGAGAAAATCAGGTTGAAGATTATGCAGACATCATAGATAAAATGGGAGAAAAAAATATCATCCCTTTAGAATTTTCCAGATCTATTCGGGGCATGGCAGGATTACGCAATATTCTTGTACATGAATATGCACGCCTTGATTTAACAAAAATTTATTCCGTCCTCCAAAACCGCTTAAGCGATTTTCACCACTTTATAGAATATATTAACCAATATTTAGGAACTTATAAGTAACCGAACATCCCTATCTCTTCACTCAATCCCAATAAATCCTTACGGTAATCATTGCATCTCTCAAGCTGCATCGCTCCTCCTGTAAAATAACCACCATAAAACAAATACATAAAATGATGCCGGTCATGGCAACCGGAGATGATTATTGCAGAATCAGGTTGCTCAAAACCTAAACTGCCCATTATTCTTTACAAGCTTGTTCATTATATTAGGCGTGATTGAATATTTGATTGCCTGACATGCTTAAGATAAAAAGATTAGCTCGAAAAATTCACAATATAAAATACTTGTATTTATGGCACGCCACATGCTATGTAACTGATACAAATATTTCTTCCGGTACAGGCTGTTGAACATACACTTCTCACCCGCACAGGAGCGACCATTGTATGTTTGAGCCACTTGTCAGCATCGAAAGCCTCCACAAATCCTTCTTCCGCGATTCCATTGAAATACGAGTCCTCGACGATATCAACCTTAAGATCGGAAGCGGCGAATTTGTCGGCCTGATGGGGCCATCCGGGTCCGGTAAAACCACCCTCCTCAATATCATATCTGCCATCGATAATCCCACCTCCGGCACTGTGGTTATAGACGGCAGGGAGATAAACGCCATGGGTGAAAAGCACCTGGGTAAATGGCGCAACCGCACCATCGGTTTCATCTTTCAGCTGTACAATCTCATCCCGGTTTTAACCGCCTACGAAAATGTCGAGCTTCCACTCCTGCTCACCAGCCTGAACGGCAGAGAGCGGAAGGACCATGTGGAAACGGCGCTGCGTCTGGTGGGACTGGAGGACAGGATGGACCACTATCCCCGGCAGCTTTCGGGCGGGCAGGAACAGCGCGTCGCCATAGCTCGTGCCATAGCCACCGATCCCAAGATTATCCTGGCCGATGAACCAACCGGCGACCTGGATTCCAAGGCAGCCCGCGAGATTCTGGACCTCATGAAAATGCTCAACGAGGAATTCAACAAAACGTTTGTCATGGTTACGCACGACCCCGAGGCCCTGAACTATGCGGGGCGGAAGCTGCAGCTCTTAAAGGGAAGCTTGGTGGAAGAATAGGATTGAAAGTTTACAGTTTACGGTTGACAGTTGACAGAAAATACAGACGCTGGCAGTTGACAATTTACGGCTGACAGAAAAATCATTTGTTCACAGATGCCGGTTTACAGTTAGCAAGTGAAGTACCGTTTACAAGATTGATTCGTTGCCAGGTCAATTCCAGATGAATATTGCATTGCGTTGACGGCTATTCCTCTTTTTGCTGTAAGCTGTTAACTGTAAACCGCCAACCAGATAAACAGCGAGCCGGGAAATCATCTTCTAGTTGACAGTTACAGGTCCCCTGATAGCTTTTCCTGTCAACGGTAAACTGAAAACCGCAAACTATGAGGTTCTGCCTTTGACCATCCCCCTTAAATACAGCTTCCGCAGCCTTCTCACCCGGCGGGTCAGCACCGCGCTCATTACCCTCGGCATTGCCCTGGTGGTTTTCATTTTTATCTCCATGATCGCCACCGCCCGGAGCATGAAGCGGGCCATTATGCATACCGGCTCCGAGCAAAACGTCATCATCAAGAATAAGGCGGTTCCCGCGGTTGAGTTTGGCCTGTTGTCAGAAGATGTATTGAATGTCATCAAATATCTTCCGGGCATCGCCAGGAACAGCCGGAATATGCCGCTGGTCTCCCCCGAGCTCTACAACCGAAAGTTCATCAAATTCGGTGAACAGGATAAGGTCATCTGGCTCCGGATACGGGGCATCACCCCCGCCGCCTTTGAGGTATACCCGCAGGTTGCAGTTGTGCAGGGAAGGCTTCCCTGCCGGGGCGAGGTCATGATCGGCAAAGAGGTGGCGGTAAAATTCGGCACAACCTTTGCCCTCGGGGACACGCTCCAGGTGGGCAAGGAGAATCACCGCATCTCCGGAATTTTTGAGTCAGAAGGCAGCACCTTTGAAGGGGAAATCTGGATGGACAAGGAAGATATGAAGGCTGATTTCGATATGCACGGCCTTTCACAGGTAACCGTGAAGATCGAGTCCCCCGCGCTGAAAGCAGCCTTTATTCAGGATCTCAATCACAACCTGCGGCTCCCCGCGGCTGATGCCGTCGGTGAAAAGGAGTACTTTGCCTCCGAAGCGCAGAGTTCCACCTTTGTTCTGATCATGGGAATCATTATTGCGGTCCTGATGGCGCTGGGGGCAATTTTCGGCGGCATGAACCTGATGTATATGACCATTGCGGCCCGGACCAGAGAAATCGGCACGCTGCGGACGCTCGGCTTCAGCCGCTCCCATATACTTGTATCCTTGATGGCTGAGTCGGTTATTATTGCGCTGCTGGGGGGTATTGCCGGCGGATTGCTCAGCATCATCGTAAACGGTTATTCCCTGGAGCTGTTCGAGGTTGCCTTCAGCATTACCATCGCGCCGGCTACGCTGCTCCTGGGGCTCATGGTCTCCCTGCTCATCGGCATCGGCGGCGGATTGCTTCCCGGCATGAACGCCTCCCGCATGAAGATTGTGGAGGCCTTGCGTCATGTGTAACAGAAGTCAGATCCCGCAGCAGAACTGCGAGGCATCAAACGCTTAAAAAAATCTCTTCCCCCTTGAAAGACTGTGTCACAATAGAGGGAGTTGTCATTCCGAACGAATGTGAGGAATCTTATATAATTGATTTTATTATTGTATAAGATTTCTCGGATACCCTCGAAATGACAAGACAGGGATTATGACACAGTCTCTGATGGGGGAGGATTAAGGTGGGGGTGATGATAAAATTATTTCCCCCTCACCCTAACCCCTGGTCGCCTTCGGCGCCGCCAGAGGCGGGTAAACCTCTCCCGCCCGGGGAGAGGGAATACCATTTATCCTCCGGCAGTAATTTCACATATTCTGGATCACTTGATAAATGAACCCATTGCCTGCAAGCATGATTATCTCTTGAAGGTTACCTATGAAATACCTGCCGTTGCTATACAAGAACATCGTGCGGAACCGGCGCAGGACCATTCTCGTCTTTGTCAGCCTTGCCTTCTCCCTGTTTCTCTTTGTTTTTCTCTTTACCGTTCTTTCATCAATGAACCGGATCATGTACCGCCCCAGCATCGCTAACAACATCATCGCCTACAGCGAAAGCTATGACGTAAAACACAATGACTTGCCCGAATCGTACCTTGCCGCCTTTAAAAAGATACCGCATGTGGTCGATGCCAATCCCTGCCTCCAGGTCCTGACCCATTTCGAGCAGTCAACCAAAGTGGTCAACGTCTGGGGGATCAACCCGGCCAAGCTGGGCGAGATAATGGATATTACCCGGGTTGACGGCATGAACCTGGCCGACCTGTCGCGGGAGAAAACCGCCGCAATGGTGGGATATTACCTGATGGAAGAGTATCACTGGAACATCGGGGACAGGATTATTCTCAAATCGGGCACCGGCTTGAAGGACATATCGTTCACCATCAGGGGCATCGTGCATGGATTAAGCAACGCCTCATACATTATCTATGCCAACCTGGACTACCTCCAGGATGTTCTCGATAACCAGGGCCGGGTCAGCTTTGCCTACATCAAGGTTGATGATCCGTTTCTCATACCACAGGTCTCCCGGAAACTGGAGGATGCCTTTCATAACCATCCGGTTGAAATCACCACCATAACCCAGAAAAGTTTCATGGACAGCATCGTCGATAAAATCAAGGCCATCCTTATCGCCTTCCGGCTTATCGGTTGCATCGCCATCGCATCCACCTTTTTGCTGGTCACCAACTGCATCGCCATCTCCATCCGGGAACGCACTTCGGAGCTGGGGGTGATGCGGGTCATGGGATTTACCCGCACGAAGATTCTGAGCCTGGTTCTCTCCGAGTCGATGGCGGTTACCCTCAGCGGCGGGCTGGCAGGTGTCCTGCTCGCCTGCGTGATACCCATGCTGCATCATATCACCATACCCGCCACGGTACCGCTGCATGTCTACCCCGACCTGCAGATTGCATGCTACGGCATACTCCTGTCCCTGCTGATCGGTTTTCTCGGCGCCCTGTGGCCGGCATTACACTGCGTACGGATGAAACCGGGGGACGCCATACGGAGCATTGGGTAAAGTAGGGAAAGGGTACAGGGGTCAGGGGTCAGGGGTCAGGGGCCAGGGTGCAGGGTACAGGGGAAAGGCGAGTTGACAGTTGCCAGTTACCGGTTGACAGTTCACAGTAAGGGCGCGCACAGTTGCTGATGCATGCTCATTTCGAAGTTGCTGTGCGACTGAGAAATTGGTCTGTGGGGGCAACCACAGGGGGTTGCCCCTACAATTCAATGATTTTCTTCGTGCTTATAAAAACAGGGTTTAGGGTTGAGGGTGCAGGGTCGAAAAATAGGTTCAAGGGAGAAAAGCGAGGGAGTAGGGTTCATGGTCAGTGAGGCCTTACCTACATGCATCCTGTATCCTGCATCGTGCATCTTTTCCTTACTTCGTGCGCTTCGTGGTTACAAAAATAGGGGTCAGGGAAAAGTGAGTTGACAGTTGCCAGTTACCGGTTGACAGTTTACAGGCCTGCTGGCAGCTGTAAACCGAAAACGGTAAACTAGCAAAGCAGCATTTGACATTGCTCCATTACTCCATCACTCCATGTATTATTTAACCAGAAAAACAACCACACCTCCGCTGAGGCGCATTTGAACACAACCGACAGTCCTCCCGAACTCTCAATCATCGCCTGGGAAATCACCCGGCGGTGCATGATGGACTGCCGGCACTGCCGCGCCGGAGAGAAACCGGCAAGCGCGGAGCATGAACTTTCCACCCGGGAGTGCCTGCGGCTTGTCGATGAGATTGTTGCATTTGCTTCACCGGTGGTCATGATCACCGGGGGTGAACCCATGCTCCGGGACGACCTGCCTGAAATCATTCACTACCTGTCCGGCAAAGATATCGGCACAACCCTGAGTCCCTGCGGTCCCCTGGTTACGGCAGATGCCCTCTTCTCCTTGAGAGACGCAGGCCTCGGCTATATTTCCTTCAGCATCGACGCCATTGACCCCGCTGCGCACGATTCGTTCCGCCGCTATCCCGGCGCCTTTGCCTCGGTGCTCAAGGGAATCGATTTGGCAAAAAAAACGGGTTTGCCCTTCGCGATACTCACTACCATCACCCGGCACAATGTGGACGATCTGCCCCGGATCATCCGCTTCGCCGGTGACCTGGGGGCGGCCTTTTTCATCCCCTTTTTCCTGGTCGCCACCGGCAAGGGAAAAAACATCAGGCACCATCAGCTCTCGCCCGCCGAATACGAGGCATGCCTCAACCGGCTCTATGACCTTTCCACGGACCGGCGCCATCTCCCGGCCGGATGTGATATGGTGATCCGTCCCGGATGCGCCCCCCACTTCCCCCGCATTGTTCACCAGCGAGAAGGTTCATACAAGCTGTCCTTTTTCGACACGCCGGTAACCGACGGCTGCCTCGCCGGTATTTCCTTCCTGTTCATTTCGTACCGTGGCATCGTCCAGCCGTGCGGCTATCTGGACCTGCCCTGCGGTGACGTGCGCCGGGAACACCTGCAAACCATCTGGAATACCTCGCCGGTTTTTCGCAACATCAGAAACCCCCATGCGTATGAGGGAAAATGCGGCGTCTGTGAATTCTTAAGCGTCTGCCGGGGTTGCCGGGCGCGGGCCCACGCCGAATCGGGCAATTATATGCATGAGGACCCCTTCTGCAGCCATCGTCCGGCTCAACCGGCCATGCTGAGCCAAACGACGAAAAGCATGATTCATAGTTTTTGATGCCCGCTTTCTCGGGTATGACCTTGAGGTGCTCAATGAGAGAAACAGGCCGCACAGAATGCAGAGGGAGGCCTTTGCCGGCGACGGCGCAGCGATCCCATCGATTACCGCGGCGGTTGCGCACCGTAAACCACACTTGTCCGTGTGATGATGAGGGGGCTCCCATGGCGCATGCAAAACTTCTCCTGGCGGCGGAAGAAACCGGCGACACCCTGTACCGGGCACAATGCAGGCTTACCCATCTGGAAAACAAGCTGAAGCGATTACTCACCGACGAGGAGGATGGCGCAACCGGTGAATTGGAAACCATCATGGAAAGGGCTGATGCGCTCATGATCAGCACGCACGCATCCGGTAGCAACAGCGCCGATACGAGCGTGTCCGTCAGCAAAACCCGTCTGGCGCTCCTCATCAGGCAATGCCGGGACGGGGCTTTTATTGTCGACAAGTCCGGGAGCATCCAGGAAACCAACGGCAACCTGGAAGCCCTCCTGGGATACCGGAGAACCGATTTTAAAAACATCTCGCTCAAATCCATCTTTCCACTGGCGGACCGGCTGGAGAGCGTGACCAAGTACTTCGACGCGTTCACCAATCACATGTATCTCTTTTACGAGCGGAAAAAATTCAATCTGTCACCCATTGAAACCACCGTTCTGGACAGGCAAAAGCGACCGGTCCCCTTTCAGGTGAAGGCAATCTATCTGAAGAACAGCCGCGCCCAGCTCACCGGCGCCCTCTTTCTGCTCAGGGACATCAGCAGGCGCAGGAAGCTGGAAAAGCAGATCCAGGCGGAAAAGAAAAAGCTGGAACAGATCCTCGACGTGTCAAAAAAGATAGAAATCATTGAGCGCCTAAAACAGGATCTGGCGGAAAATACCATTTACATCGAGAGCATTATCGAGTCGTCCACCGACGGCATCGTGGTGACCGACACCTCGGGATTTATCAAGCGGGTCAACCGGGCCTTTGCCCGCCTGCTGGGGTACGACACCTCCGAGCTGGTCGACAGGCACTGGGCGGAATTGAATCCACTTGAGGGCAAGGATTATTACACCCTGTATGGTGAGGCGGTCCGGGGCAGAAGCTACATCAAGGAGCTCTTGGAGCGCATGGGGGACCTGTTCAGCAAGGGCGAGGCCTACTTTGAAGCCTACCTGAAGCGAAACGACGAAACCGTGGTCCCGGTGGGATGCGGTCTGTACTGGGTGCACAACAAAAAAGGGGAGCGCAGCGAAGGCATCGTCATTGTGCGGGACCTCACCGAACGGAAGGTCGCCGAAAAGAAAATAGAGCGGGCCTACTTCGAACTGCGGGAGGCCAAGGAGTACCTGGAAAACATCATCTCCACCACGGTTGACGGGATTATCACCACCGATCCCCAGGGCGTCATCGAGCGGAGCAACGAGTCCATTGAAGTGATGACCGGCTACCGCGAAGACGAGCTCAAAGGCATGCATATATCCCACCTGAGCCTGCATCGGGCTGACCGCGGATACCGGCAGACCATGAGCAGAATGGTTACGGAGCTTTTCAGGGACGGGAGGGTGACCGGCATCGAGTCCGTCTGGAAGGGCAAAAACGGGCTGCACGTTCCCATTGAGGCCAACGCGGCGCTGCTCAAGGACAAAAAGGGCACTGTGGCCGGGGGCGTCGTCGGGGTGCGGGACGTGCGGGAGCGGAAAAAGCTGGAAAAAATGAAAAATGACTTCATTTCCAACATATCCCATGAGCTGCGGACGCCGCTCACCTCGATCAAGGGTTCCATCGACAACCTGCTCGACGGCATTGCCGGGCAACTGAACGAGGGCCAGCAGGAATACCTGACCATCATCAACGCGGAATCAAACCGGCTGGTGCGGCTGATTGACGACCTGCTTGACCTGAACAAGCTTGAAGCGCGCAGCCTGAAGCTCCTGCCCGTCGAAGTAGAATACATATCCCTGGTGGCGCAGGCGGTGTACAGCTTAAAGGAGCTGGCCTATGAAAAAGGCCTGTCCATAGTCATGGAGTGGGCTGCATCGGAACTACCCCTGGCCGCCGACCGGGACAGAATTTACCAGGTGCTGCTCAACCTGATCAACAACGCCATCAAGTTCACCGAGCGGGGCGCCATTACGGTCATTGTCGAAGACGTGAACAATGGATCGGTCACCACCCGCATCCGGGACACCGGGGTGGGAATTCCGCGGGATGAGGTTGAAAAGATATTTGACCGGTTTTACCAGATACAGCGCCCGCTTGCCGAAAAAAGCAGGGGCGCCGGCCTGGGACTGGCCATCAGCAAAAGTTTAATCGAGATGCATGGCGGTACCATAACCGTGGAGAGCCGGGAGGGAGCGGGCAGTGAATTCACCTTCACCCTCCCCCTGCAAGGCGCAGAATGAAGAAACGCATACTGGTGGCGGATGACGACAGGGCGGTGGTCAAGGTGCTGAAGGACCGGCTTGCCTACTGGGGCTACGAGGTGGACACCGCCTTTGACGGGGAGGAAACCATGCACAAGGTCGGAAGCTTCAGGCCCGAACTCCTCATGCTGGACATCAAGATGCCCAAAATGAGCGGCATGCGCGTCCTTCAAGAAAGCAAGCGGCACCAGCGCGGCGTCTCCATCCTCATCCTCACCGCAGTGCCGTCGGAGGCGCTGATGTGCAGCTGCCTGGCACAAGGCGCCGACGACTACATCGTTAAACCCTTTGACACCCGGCGGGTCAGGGAATCGGTTGAGAGAATATTTTCCACCCGACGGGACAGGGCGGATTATGAACAGCCATAATGTAAAAATAGCCGTCGCCGATGATGATCCGAGCATTGTTAAAATACTCAAGGACCGGCTGTCCGCGAAAGGATTCCAGGTGCTGACCGCCGCGGACGGGGCGGAATGCCTGGCGCTGATGCACCAGGAGAACCCTTCACTGGTCATCCTTGATCTGCAGATGCCCCGGATGAGCGGCACGGAGCTGCTTTCCGAGATCAAGCGGCTCAACCTGGATGTCACCGTCATCATTCTCACCGCCTATGGGACCATCGAAGCGGCGGTGGAGGCCATGAAGAGCGGGGCGTATGATTTCATCCAGAAGCCGGTCGACTTTCCCCGCCTAGAGATCGTCATTACCAAGGCGGTGGAGCGAATCTACCTCCGGCACAAGAGCCGGAACCTGGAATCGAAGCTCAGGGAAAGCGAAGAAGAGATAAAATATTTGCGGCGGGAAATCGGGCGGGAATATGATTTCAGCAACATCATCGGAAGCAACCGGGAGCTGCAGCACGTGGTGCACCTGATCAAAAAGGTGGTGGACCAAAAATCAAACATCTTCATCCAGGGGGAAAGCGGAACCGGCAAGGAACTGCTGGCGCGGGCCATTCACTACAACAGCGCGCGGCGGGACAAAAATTTCGTGGCGGTGAACTGCGGGGCGATTCCGCGTGAGCTGCTGGAAAGCGAGTTCTTCGGCCACGTGAAGGGCTCGTTTACCAATGCCCACCGGACCAGGAAGGGCTACTTCGAGGAAGCCCACGAGGGCACGCTCTTTCTCGACGAGATCGGCGAGCTGGACCTGGAGCTGCAGGTAAAATTGCTGCGGGCGCTGGAGCGGGATGAAATCATGCGGGTGGGCGATCCCCAGCCCATAAAAATTGATGTGCGTCTCATCACCGCCACCAATAAAAACCTGCAGGAGCAGGTCAGCAAGGTCACCTTCCGCAAGGACCTCTTTTACCGCCTCTACGTCATTCCCCTGACCCTGCCGCCCCTGCGGGAACGAAAAGAGGACATCCCGCTGCTCATCGATCACTTCCTCAAGAAGATGGCCGGTAAATCCGGCAAGGGTCCGCACAAGATTTCGGACGAGGCCATGGCCCTGTTCATGAACTATTCCTATCCGGGCAACGTCCGGGAGCTGGAAAACCTGATCGAGCGGTCCATTCTGCTCTCCGAACACCCGCTCATCGTCCCGAAGGACCTGCCCCTGGAGCTTAAGGCCCACCAGCAGTCGGCCACCGAAGGCAGGCATGCCGCCGACGGGGGGATCGCCCTGAAGCTCTTTTCACGGGACGCCAAGCTCGCCGCCGAGAAACAGATGATCGCCAACACCCTCAAGGCGTGCAACTACAATTGCTCCAAGGCGGCGCGCATTTTACGGATCAGCCGCTCCAATTTATACAACAAGATCAAGCGCTGCACCATTCCGGTTGAAAGGGATTGAAGCAAAAAGTTGCCGCGTTCATTGAAGGCATACGTGAATGATCGCCCCGTTCATGCTTCTTCCTTATCCTCATCCCCGTCTTCCTTTTGTCGTCGCCGCGAAAACGGGGATTCATATCTGAATGTCTTATGTGAATGAAAGGGCGACCGGCCGGTCGCCCCTACAAGTCAAAGGCTACTCCCATGGTAAAAAAGTACCCCTAGAGGTACTTTTTTATTTCATAACCCACCATCTCTACCTGCCGCGAATGCTATCCCTTCTTGCATTCCTCCACATACTTGATGCGCAGGTCATGCAGCAGGCTTTCCATCAGGTGCTCTTCATCCTTGCTCAAGTTGCCCCGCGTCTTCTCCCGCAAAACGCCCAGGATATCAATGGTCTGCTTGGCCATGACCAGGTTCCGCTCGCGCTTCCCGCTGACCGGGTCGGCAAACTCCCCGAAATGAAACAGGGCGGAACTGCTCAGGGTCAACACGAAGGACGCAAAATCAACGTCCGGCAGGGGAACCTCCCTGCCCTTCCGGTCATCCGCCTTTTTCTGCTCCGCGCTGTCGTCCGCCTTTGTTTTCTCGTGGGCGGCCTCCGGTTCCCGGTTGACCTCGCCATCCGCGGTAAACAGCCGCTTATCTTTTATGACAAAACCCTTTTCCTCTTTGTCCCGCTCGTCAGCCATGATCGCTCCCTGTGTCCCGAACACCTCATCGCAAATGCACACCCGCCGGCCATACGCCCCGGCAACCGTTCCTACACCAGGGCCATCCCCTCCATACCTTCCACCCAGAGGCGGCCGTCCTTGAGATCAACCAAGAATTCGTCTCCCTGCTTCCATTTGAGGGTCAGCTCAATTTTCACTTTATCGTCTATGGTCCGCTTGAGAAAACGCGCACCGTATTTCGGGCTGTACCCGCATTCCACCAGATGATCGAGGGCCTCTTCGGTAACCGTCACCGATTTTCCCTTTGCCTTCATTTGCTGGTTGATCCGGTCCAGGTACATCCGGGCGATGGCCTTTACCTCGTCCCGGGTCAGCGGCGAAAAGACAATGATGTCGTCGATGCGGTTCAGGAATTCCGGGGAAAAGGTGTTCTCCACCTCTTTCATCACCGCCCGCTTCACCGAGAGCACTGCCTGGGAATCGGTCAGGAAGCCCATGGGCTTGGTCAGATTTTTAAACTCGTCGGAACCGAGATTCGAGGTCATGATGATCACGGCGTCACTGAAATAAACCCGCTTGCCCCTGCCGTCGGTCAGCCATCCTTCATCAAAAACCTGGAGAAACAGATTGAGGACATAGGGATTGGCCTTTTCCACCTCATCGAGCAGCAGCACGGTATAGGGGTTGTCCCGGATCTGGTTGGTCAGGACCCCGCCCCGCTCCGATCCGACAATGCCCCGCGGCATGCCGATGAGCTTGTCCACCGCAACCGTTGAATCCTTGTACTCGGACATGTCCAGCCGGATCATCTTCTTCTCGTCGCCGAAGAGAAATTCCGCCAGTGCCTTGGCCAGCTCGGTCTTGCCCACCCCGGTGGGCCCCAGGAAGAGCAGCACCCCGTCCGGCCGCTCCGGCTTCTCCTTGAGCGGTCCCTTGTTCAGGCGGAGATATTTTGCCAGGGAGTTGATGGATTCCTTCTGCCCCACCACCCGCTGCGCCAGGGCATCCTCCATCGCGCTGAACCGTTCGGTGGTGTCGCGGTATACCATGTCCAGCGGCACCCGCGCCGTCTGAGAAACTACCTCGATGACATCCTTTGGCCGCACGCAGTCGGTCGGCCGGTTGATTTCAACCTTCACGCAGGAGGTGTCGAGCCAGGTGATGGGTTTGTCCGGCAGGCGCAGTGAATGCTGGTACCGGGGGGAGAGTTCGAGCGCGGTTTCCAGCGCCTCGTCGGTTATGCGCACGTTGTAATTCCGCTCGAGGCGGCCGCGCACCCCCTGGAGGATCTCCCGGGTGTCGTCGATGGATGATTCCTTGAGGTCGATGACCCGGAACCGCCGCGCCAGCGCCTCGTCCTCCTGAATGTATATCTTAAACTCGGCGGAGGTGGTGGCCCCGATGATCTGCACCTCGCCGCGGGCCAGTGTCGATTTAAAGATGTTCGCCGCGTCGGCGTTGACCCCCAGCGCCGATCCCGCCCCGATGATGGTGTGGGCCTCGTCGACAAACAGGATGAGGTTTTTGGCCTCCTTCAGCTCATTGATGATTTTTTCAATCCGGTCCTCGAACATGCCCCGGAACATGGTGCCGGCGACGATGCTGTTCATCTGGAGGTTCACGATCTGGTGGTCCCGCAGCCGGGCGGGCACCGTTTCCGGCTCCAGCTCCAGCTTCTTGGCCAGCCCTTCCACCAGGGCGGTCTTGCCCACCCCCGGCTCCCCGATGATCATCACCGAGTTGGAGGTGTGGCGGTGGCAGAGTATTTCAATCATCTGGTTGATTTCCTGCTCCCTGCCGATAAACGCCGGAAGCTTCCCCCAGCGGGCGAGCTTGTTTAAATTGACCCCGAAATATTTCAGATGGGTGGGCAGCTCGAACTTCTTCTTGTATTTTTCCTTTTCTTCGGCGAGGAGGCGGGCCTTGACCGTGACCGTCTGGATCACCCGGTTGTTGTCCACCCCCATCTCATTGAAAATCCGCGCCGGGACGCTCTCCAGGTCCTGGAAGAACGCGATGAAAAGGTCGCTCGAATCAATCAGCTTTCTGCCGAAGTGCTGCGCCTCCTTCCATGCCAGCCGCAGAATATTCTTGGTCGCCGCGGTAACATGCACCCCCACCCCGAGATATTCAACCGATGACGAAAGGTAGTGCTCCAGCTGCTGCATGATGGTGTGAGGATCGACGCCCAGATCAAAGAGGATGTCCTGGAACAACGGTTCCTCGACCCGGCTGAAGGCGAGAAAAAGGTGTTCAACCCCCAGATGCCCGTGCTGCCTTTTCTTGGATTCTTCTATGGCAGCGGTTAATATTTGTCCAACCTTGTCGGAAAAGTAGTCCTTGTAATTCCCTAAGTCAATCACATCACCATCCTGTCTACGAAAGAGTGCACGACGTATCCGTCACCGCGCTGCGTCGCGCGTCTGACCGGCTCACCGGTTGCGGCAGTGTTCCTAATCATAACAGATACTGATGGATTTTTCAAATCAGTTATCCCCCCCTGACGTCGCTCTCATTTTCTCAATCGAACGCCGGGGCATGAAACTTGAGGTTCATTTCACACCGGGGCGTTCCCTGCCCGCGTCGGCCGCGTCGCCGGTTGCTGCGGCGTTGATGCCATCCCGGCTACAGCTTCTGAGCTTCCTTCCAGGTGTAATAAATGCGATGGAAAACCGTGAGGTGGGTGAAGACGGCCAAAATCCATAACACCACCGGCATTGCATTCAGCAGGTCCTGGAACAGGCCTCCCAGCGCCAGTAAAATGATGCGCTCCGCCCGTTCCATGATCCCCACATCACAGCGCGGAATGATATTCTCCGCACGGGCCCGCGCGTACGGGACCAGAATCGTCCCGATGGAAACAACCGCGGTGAGCACCAACAGCTGCATGTTCTGCTTGCCGGCGTAATAGATGATCAGCCCGATCAAAAGCACCAGGTCGGAGTAGCGGTCGATGACTGAATCGAGAAATCCCCCGAAACGGGTCACCTTGTTGAAGGTGCGCGCGACCGCGCCGTCGAGCATATCGCACAGCCCGGCCGAGAGCACCAGCACCCCGGCCAGAACCCAGTTGCCGGAGACAAACGCCGCCGCCGCCAAGATGTTCACGCACAAACCGAGGAGGGTAAAATGGGTGGGGTTGAGGCTGGTATTTTTAAAAAAAAACCTGATCAGTCTGGATAACGGCGCTTCCAGACGATGTTTCACCGTTGAACTTAACATCCGACCCCGCCGCTCAATGCGTCATCCAGCCAGGCCATTGAGGCTGCGCTCGCGCTCATTTGACCTGATGCCTGCCCAGGCGTTCCCGAAACAACATTCGCTCACCGATCTCACTTGCCGCTGTCTTCAAACTCCGCGTCCACCACATCGTCTTCCCGCCGCGCCCCGTCGTCGGCACCGCCGGCCTCGCCGCCGGGAGGAGGCTGCTGCGCCCCCTGCTGCTGGGACTGGGCCTTGTACATCGCTTCCGCCATGCGGTGCGACGCCGTGGTCAGGATCTCCATTTTTTCCTTGATGGCGGCGACATTGCCGCTTTCCACCGCCGCCTTGGTGTCCTTGAGGGCATCTTCCACCGTCCGGACGTCGCTGTCCGTCAGCTTGTCCCGGTTTTCCTTGAGGACTTTTTCCGTCTGGTATATCAGGCTGTCGGCCTGATTGCGCGTTTCGACTTCCTCTTTTTTCCTGCGGTCTTCTTCAGCATGCAGCTCGGCGTCCTTGACCATGTTCTTGATTTCATTGTCGTTCAGCCCGCTGGAAGCGGTTATGGTTATCTTCTGTTCCTTGCCGGTACCCAGGTCCTTTGCCGACACATTGACGATGCCGTTGGCGTCGATGTCAAAGGTCACCTCCACCTGCGGGATGCCGCGCGGGGCGGCAGGGATGCCCACCAGCTGGAATTTCCCCAGCGTCCGGTTGTCGCGGGCCATTTCGCGCTCGCCCTGCAGTACGTGGATTTCAACACTGGTCTGCCCGTCGGCAGCGGTGGTGAAAATCTCGCTTTTGCGGGTGGGGATGGTGGTGTTCTTTTCGATCAGTTTGGTGCGCACTCCCCCGAGCGTTTCAATGCCCAGGGTCAGCGGCGTCACGTCCAGCAGCAGCACATCCTTCACCTCGCCGGCCAGGACCCCCGCCTGCACCGCCGCTCCCAAGGCAACCACCTCGTCCGGATTCACTCCCTTGTGCGGCTCCCGTTCAAACAGCTTTCTGGTCAGGTCCTGCACCTTGGGCACCCGCGTCGACCCGCCTACCAAAACCACCTCGTTAATTTCGGACTTCTGCAGCTTGGAATCCTTCAGCGCGATATCACAGGGTCGCCGCGACCGCTCGATGAGATCATCCACCATCTGCTCAAACTTGGCGCGGCTGAGCTTGACGTTAAGGTGCTTGGGACCGGAGGCATCCGCGGTGATAAAGGGAAGATTGATATCGGTTTCCATGGTGCTGGATAATTCGATCTTGGCCTTTTCGGCGGCCTCCTTCAGCCGCTGCAGGGCCATCCGGTCCTTGCTCAGATCGATGCCCTGGTCCTTCCTGAACTCGGCGACCAGCCAGTCGATGATCTTCTGGTCCATGTTGTCGCCGCCCAGATGGGTATCGCCGTTGGTAGACTTGACTTCCACCACGTTGTCGCCCACTTCCAGGATGGAGATATCAAAGGTGCCGCCGCCGAAATCATACACGGCGATGCGCTCATCCTTCTTTTTATCAAGGCCATAGGCCAGGGCCGATGCGGTGGGCTCGTTGATGATGCGCAACACGTTGAGGCCGGCAATGGTCCCGGCATCCTTGGTGGCCTGCCGCTGGCTGTCGTTAAAATAGGCGGGCACGGTAATGACCGCATCCTTGACCTCGGTGCCGAGATAGGCCTCAGCCGACTTTTTCAGCTTTTGCAGGATCTTGGCGGAGATTTCCGGAGGCGAATATTGCTTCCCCATTATGTCGACGCGGGCATCGCCGTTGCCGGCCCGCACCACCTTGTAGGGAACCATCTTCATCTCCTCGTTGACCTCGTCATACTTCCGTCCCATGAACCGCTTGATGGAAAAAACGGTATTCTCAGGGTTGGTAACCGCCTGCCGTTTGGCCACCTGCCCGACCAGAATCTCGCCATCCTTGGTGAACGCCACCACTGAGGGGGTCAAGCGGCTGCCTTCCTCGTTTATGATTACCTTTGGCTCCCCGCCTTCCATGACCGCTACAACGGAGTTGGTTGTCCCCAAATCAATTCCTATTGCTTTTGCCATATTCGTACGACCTCCTTACCTGTCATCGCTTCGTTATCTAAAAAATATAATTTTTTCAATCCTCTGCACTGATGTTTTCTAAATTGGTGTGAATAATAATCATGAAACAAAGATATGTCAACAGAAGATATCAACTATTTTGGGCAGGATGGTGAGGGAACGCGACCTGAAATATACGGAATGCACGTATGGACAGGCGATGCGGCGGCGGGTCTAAAAATGAGCAGTTAATACGCACCTATGATCATGGGCGGATGATCAGTAAAGGCCTCACCGGTCCTCTTCGGCGAGCACAGGCATGATCTCTTTCAAAAATGGCGCCCGGTCCTTATGGCAGATCAGCACTTTCCCCCGCGCCTGCACCACCACCAGGTCGCTCACGCCCATGGTTACCAGCAGCTGATCCTGGGCATTGTAAATGATGCAGCCGCGGGTATCGCGCCCCAGGTGCCTGCCGAAGGACACATTGCTGTCGGCATCGGGAACGCACACCCGCGCCAGGGCATTCCAGGTGCCCAGATCATCCCAGGCAAAATATGCCGGCACCATGGCCACCCGCCCTGATTTTTCCAGAACGCCGTAATCAATGGATACCTTTGGCAAAGCGGCAAACTCCCGTTTCGCCACCTCATCCGCATCCTTGGTTCCCAGCGTGGCCCGGATGCGCTCCATGCCCGCCCAGAGCCCGGGCATGTACGAACGGAGGCTGTCCTGGATGGTTGTGTTGGTTGCGACGAAGATGCCGCTGTTCCAATAGTGCGACCCCGAGGCGCAATAGCGTTGCGCGGTAGCCGGATCAGGTTTCTCCACGAATCGCGATACCCGGTATAACACCAGGTCATTCGAGCGGCCCAGCTCCGCGCCGGCTTCAATGTAGCCATACCCCGTCTCCGGCCGGCTCGGTTTGATGCCGATGGTAATGATGCCGGCATCCGCCGCGTCCAGGAACTCCCGGGCGCCGGCGATGACCCCGGCAAAGGCCTTCCGGTCGGGTATGCGCTGGTCGGCGGGAACGATCACCACCGGGGCATCGGCGTCTCGCTGCTCAACGTGCAACGAGGCAAGGCCGATGCAGGCGGCGGTGTCCCGCGCCATTGGCTCGACAATGAAATTTGAACGGGGGATGTCGGGAAGCTGCTCGAGGGCAACCGGCAGGTGCTGCGGTGAAAGCACGACCAGCATGTTTCCGGGAGGCGTTACCGCCGACAGCCGGTCAACCGTCTCCCGAATCATGGTCTTTTCGCCGAGGATCGACACAAAGGGCTTGGGCACCAGGTCACTGCTTACCGGCCAGAACCGCTCCCCTCGTCCGCCGGCCATGATAATCGCGTAACAGTCTGCTCCCATGTGCCCCTCACTCTTTAACCCAGGCCAGGTTATCAAAGGTGGCGAATTTTTCCAGAAACGCGAGTTTCACGTCACCCACCGGGCCGTTGCGCTGCTTGCCGATGATGATTTCGGCCACGCCTTTGTTGGGGTTATTCTCGTCGCGATTGTAAATTTCGTCCCGGTAAATAAAGGCGATGAGGTCGGCGTCCTGCTCGATGGCCCCGGATTCCCTTAAATCGGACAACAGCGGCCGCTTGTTCTGGCGCTCTTCAACCCGGCGATTCAACTGGGAGAGCGCCACCACCGGTATGTTCAGCTCTTTGGCCAGGGCCTTGAGCGATCTCGAAATATCGGAAATCTCCTGCTCCCGGGTGTCCGATCCCCCTCGGCCCCGGCTGGAGATGCCCCGGCCTCGCATAAGCTGCAGATAATCAACGATGATCAAGCCCAGGTCGCATTCCGCCATCAGGCGCCGCGCCTTGGCCCGCATCTCCAGGACGGCAATGGCGGCGGTGTCATCGATATAAATCGGCGCCTCGGACAGGGTTCCGGCCGCCCTGGTCAATTTGGGCCAGTCCGATTCCCCCAGGTACCCGGAGCGAACCTTGTGCGCATCCACCCGGGCCTCCGAACAGAGCATCCGCAGGACCACCTGCTCCTTGGACATTTCCAGCGAAAATATGGCCACCGGGGTGTGCTTCTCGATGGCCACGTATTGGGCAATATTGAGGCAGAACGCGGTCTTCCCCATGCTGGGACGCCCGGCGACAATGATCAGGTCCGACGGCTGAAACCCCGAGGTCAGTTTGTCTATTTCTTCAAAGCCGGTGGGGACGCCGGTGACGATCTCCCTGCTCTCATAGAGCTTTTCAATGGTCTTAAAGCTTTCCTTTAAAATATTTTTAATGCTGTAAAATGACGGCCGTATCTTGCTTTCGCTGATCTGGAAGATGCTCTTCTCGGCCATGTCCAGCAGGTCCGCCACCTCCCCTTCATCGTCATAACCCTTGGAGACGATCTCGGTGGCGGTGCTGATCAATTGCCGCAGGATGGATTTCTCCTTGACGATCTTGGCATAGTAGCTGATGTTGGCGGCGGTGGGAATGATGTCCACCAGGGAGGAGAGATAGGCACTGCCGCCGATGCGCTCCAACTGGTTCTCGCCGCGCAGGTGATTGGTCAGGGTGATGAGATCAATGGGCTCATTTTTCTCAAACAGCTCGACCATGGCGAGGAAGATGCTGCGGTGGGCCTCGCGATAGAAATCATCCACCACGAGGTTTTCGAGCACGGTACTGATTGCTTCATTTTCCAGCAGTATGCCACCGATCACCGACTGCTCGGCTTCAATATTTTGGGGGGGAACCTTGTAATTGGGGGCATCCATAGGGTTGTGCGGCGCTTGATCAGGCAGGCGGTCAACGGCCGGGCGGTGCGCCGCTGCCGCTCCTGCCGGTACCGTTCCACCGGTGCGACATCACGCGGAACTTGCTCGGTCGGGGAAACTGCAAACCGTTCAGGCCTTGACGACCCAAACTTTCAATTGAGCGGTTACTTCAGAGTGCAGTTTAATAGGAATTGTGTAAATGCCCAGGGTTTTTATGGGTTCGTCCAAGACGACTTTTCTCCGGTCTACCTCAATGCCTTCCAGCTTCAGATTTTCAACAATATCCATGGGGGTCACCGACCCGAAGATCTTTTCCTCCTCGCCGGCCGGCTTGGCGATGGTGCAGGAGACTGATTCAATCCGCTTGGCCAGCTTTTCCGCGTCCCGCTTTATCTTGCTGATCTGGTCCTTGAGCTGCTTGGTCTGGTGGTCCAGAATCTTCATGTTCTGGGTTGTCGCCTTGATGGCCTTGCCGTAGGGAATCAGATAGTTTCTTCCATAGCCCCCGGCGACCTTGACCAGCTCCCCCATCTTCCCCAGGGAAGGCACGTCTTCAACTAAAATCACTTTCACCTGACACCTCTCTTGGAAACGACCATTTCTGCCGCCCGCGTCCATCCGACGCCGCCGTCACCCGGGCGGCGGGCAGTGTGATCCGGTCTTAATAGGTAGCAGTAAATGGAATCAGGGCGATGTTCCGCGCCCGCTTCACCGCATTGGTGATTCTTCTTTGATGCCGCGCGCAATTTCCGGAAATCCTGCGCGGGATGATCTTTCCCCGTTCCGAAACGAAAAACCGGAGCATGCCGTAATCCTTGTAATCGATGGCAAGGCTGCTGTCAGCGCAAAACCGGCATATCTTGTGCTTCGCGAATGTTTTTTTTCTTCTGGTTTTATAAGGCTTTCTTTTCAAAAAAAATCCTCCCTGTTCCGGTTACGGTCGTTGCTGGTCGGATAACTCCGCGCCATCGGGGTGAAAGGGCTCGATCGCGTGAACAATTATTTCCATCTTGCTTTTCTGAAAGCCTTCGGGCGTTTTCCAGCTGCGGTGCTGCAGCCTGCCATCCACCTTTACCTTCGCGGCCTGGCGGGCAACGCCGGCGCAGCACCGCGCCGCATCTCCCAAGCACACCACCTCAATATACCCCTTCTGCCGCCCCCCTCCGGGCAGGTCGGTAAAAAAAGCAAGGGTAAACGTGGTAACCCCGGTGCCCCGCGCGGTATAACCGAAGGAGGCGTCCGAAACCACTTCACCCGTGAGCACAATCCTGTTGATCTCCTTCACCACGCCCGCGAAACCCCTGGGAACGCCTGACTCCCGGCGCTACAGGTTGGCGGGAGCGCCCGCCTCGGTCGCGGGGGCCGCCGCTTCCTGGGCCGGCGCTTCCTCTTTTACCCCCGGCGCCTCCAGCTTCTCCTTCTCGATCTTGACGGTCTGGTAGCGCAGGATCTTTTCATCGTAACGAAGGGTTTTCTCTATCTCCGCCAGAAATGCCGGATTGAGGGTGAAGTAAACCACGCAGTAGTATCCCTTCTGGCACTTGTCGATCTTGTGGGCGCACTTGCGTTTGCCCCACTGATCCACCTTGATAATCTCGCCCTGCTGCCCCTTGATCAGCCCGGAGACCTTGTCAATGACCAGGGAAAGCTCTTCCTCCGGCACATTGGGATGCACAATGAGAATCATTTCATAATAGCGCAATGATCAACTCCTCCTCCCGGCGCCAACCCGGCACGTACCGGACAGCACCGCTAGACCTTGATTGCGGTAATCTTGAGAATGGTATGATTTTGCCGGTGCCCCTGCCGTTTGCGGTAGCTTTTCCGGCGCTTGGCCTTAAAGATGACCACTTTTTTGTCTTTCTTCTGCTCCAGGATTTCCCCGACCACGGTGCAGTGTTCGAGGTGAGGCCTGCCGATGTCAACCTTGTCGCCGTTGGCAACCAGCAGGATCTCCTTGAATTCCACCACGGCGCCGATCTCTCCGGCAATCTTTTCCACCTTCACCAGGTCGCCCTCGGCGACCCGGTACTGCTTCCCACCTGTCTTGATCACGGCATACATATTCATGCGTCCTTGTTAACGCTCTCTCAAAAAAAGGCCCCGCGGATCGTCCTCCGGGCCTTTACCCGGTCTCGCCCGCCACACAACGCGAGCATTTTATTAAAGGGTGTACCATAATGAATATTTTCAATGATGTCAAGAAAATTATCGCGTTCTTTTTCAGTTATTTGCTTTCTATTTCGTATTCCTCCTGGTGAAATGCGCTTCTCACCTTGATGATGATCTTTTTCTTCAGCCGGTTTTCCAGTGCCTCGATGGCATACCGCTCTTCTTCATACATGTAATCCGCCACCGCCGGGTGGAGCGACACCACAATGGTTTTCGACGGGACGTTCATCGCTTCGCGCCTGATCTCCCGGAAAATCTCAAAGCAGAGGGTGGTTTTGGACTTGAGCACCCCCCTCCCCTCGCAGTAGGAGCAGGGCTCGCAGAGAATCCTGCTCAAGTTGTCGCGGGTGCGCTTCCTGGTCATTTCCACCAGGCCCAGCTCCGATATCCGGAGTATGTTCACCTTGGCCCGGTCCTTCTTGAGGGCCTCGTTGAGCGCCTGGTACACCCGCTCGCGTCCGCCCTCCCGCTCCATATCAATGAAATCAATAATGATGATGCCGCCGATATTGCGCAGCCGGAGCTGGTAGGCAATCTCCCTGACCGCCTCCAGGTTGGTTTTTAAAATGGTGTCCTCGGGATTTCCCTTGCCCACATACTTCCCGGTATTGACATCGACCGCGGTCAGCGCCTCGGTTTCCTCGATGACGATGGAGCCGCCGGATTTCAGCCACACCTTCTTGCCCAGGGCGCGGCTGATTTCCACCTCGATGCCGTACGCGTCGAAAATGGGCTCCTCGGCGTCGTACAGTTCCACCGACTGCTTGAGCTGGGGCATGAAGGTGGAGGCAAATTCCAGGATCTGGTTGTATTCCTTTTCCGAGTCCACCACCACCTTTTCAACCCCCTTGGTGTAGAGGTCGCGGATGGCCCGCAGGCAGATGTCCAGCTCGCAGTGAATGACGCTGGGGGCGGTGGCATTGACCCGCCGCTGCTGGATGTTCTCCCACAGCTTGATCAAAAATTTCATGTCCAGCAGGAAATCATCCCCGCTGCTCCCCTCGCTGGCCGTCCGCACGATAAACCCCATGCCCGGGGGCTTTAACCGCGCCAGCAGCTCCTTCAGCCGCTTGCGTTCCTCTTCGTCCTCAATCCGCCGCGAAATGCCGACGTGGTCCATGGTGGGCATGAGCACCAGGTAGCGGCCGGGCAGGGAAATGTGGGTGGTCACCCGCGCCCCCTTGGTGCCGATCGGCTCCTTCGCCACCTGCACCACGACCTCCTGCCCCTCGTGGAGCATGTCTTCAATGAGCGAGCCGTTGCTGCGCGACGGCGGCAGGGGATAATTGTCACCCTGCTCCCCGGCGTCCGCCGCCCCTTCGCCGGTCGCGGCGGCTCCCATCATCAGCTCCAGCCCGCTGTAATCCTCGTAGACATCGGCAACGTAGAGAAAGGCGGACCGGCTCAGCCCGATGTCCACAAAGGCGGACTGCATGCCGGGAAGCACCCGGATCACCTTCCCCTTGTAAATGTTGCCGGCGACCCCCTTGTCGGAACCCCTTTCGATGTAGAGTTCCGCAAGCAGCCCGTTCTCGATTAATGCAATGCGGGTCTCCTTGGATGTAACATTAATTACCAGTTCAGAAGCCATGGCACGCTCGCACTATAAAGGTGAAACCTAGCAGGTTGTTGAAAAAGTGGTTTTCCTCAGGCTGTTCAAAAACATCCAGATGCAAGGCACGCGAAATCCTGAGGAATGAGGCGTACATGCAAGTACGCTGCAGTGACGAAGGATGAACGTAACGCGGCAGATGGGTGTTTTTCAAAAGCCTGCCAGTGATTACACGGCCCGGCGGAAAAGCACGCCCGTTTTCTTCACCCGGGCCTGGCGCAGTTCATCCTCGGACAAATCCAGCACCTCTTTTAAAATCTCGGACGGCCGGACGGTTTTACTGCCGGTCATTTTTACCGTCAGTTCCAGGGCCGATCCGCCGGTCAGGGCAATCGACTCAACCCATTGCTTCAGGTCAATCTCAGCCATTCCCTTCTTGGTGCGCACCGCGACCGGCCTGGTCTCGTCCCTGAGAAACCGGTCAATCCGTTCTTGCATCAACGCGGTTCGGCTAGACAACCAATCGTCTCCTTCCCCCGCGCGGATGACAAAGCTCACGGTCGATATGTTATCAGAAAGTGCTGAACATTTCAATGGAATTTCCTGGGCGGCGCGAATCCGCACCCATGCCGGCAGGGTGCGGTTCAAATCGCGCATTATTTCCTCCGGGCCACGGCCGCCCACGATCTCCATGTCCACAAATTCATGGTCACTCTCGATGCCGACCGGCAGGGCGGGTCCAAAAATAATCCGCGGCAGGGGGTGAAAGCCCTCGGAAAACTTGACGGAAATCCCGGCCCGCTTTACCGCCCGGGAAAAAAGGGTGACCATTTCCAGGTGGCTCAAGAAACGTCCGTCACCACACTTTGCAAAACGCAGGCGCAGCTTCCGGCGCGTGCCTGCTGCTTCAGGCTGCCGCCGGCAATCGGCGCCGGCAGCCCCCGGCCGGTCTGCGATGTGCCCACTTTCCCGGCCCCCAGTTTCCCCCGCCGCGGATGCCAGCTGCAGGCCTGATCCGGCGGCGCATATGCCGCAGCCGTTGCATGGCGCGGTTCTGCAGTCCGGGGTAAAAACACCTTCCATGGATTTTTCATACTCGTTTTGGAGATAGCTTTTCTTAATCCCGCAGTCAATGTGGTCCCAGGGCAGAACTTCATCAAAGGGCCGCCGGCGCTCCACATAAAAGCGGGTGTCAACACCGCTCAGCGCCCGTTCCCACCGTTCCGGGTCCAGGTATTCGCTCCAGCCGTCAAACCGGCATCCTTCCCGGAACGCCTTTTCCACCACCGCGCCCAACCGCCGGTCCCCCCGGGCAAATATGCCTTCGAGGTAGCTCATGTAGGCTTCCTGCCATTTGAAGTCCAGCCTCAACTTCCGGATCTCCCCCTTTAAAAAATCCTGCCGCTGCCGCATCTGCTCCATGCTTATTTGCCCCACCCACTGGAACGGGGTGTGGGCCTTGGGAACGAAGGTGGAGACGCTCACCGCGACGCCCCGCCGCTTGCCGCCCCGGGTGGCCAGGGCGCGAATCTTCGCGGCCAGGGCAACTATTCCCTCCAGGTCCTCCTGACGTTCGCCGGGCAGGCCGATCATGAAATAGAGCTTGATGCCGTTCCATCCCGCGTCAAATACGTTCCGCACCGTTTCGAGAATCTCTTCCTCGGTGTTTCCCTTGTTGATGACCCGCCGCAGCCGGTCCGTTCCCGCCTCCGGGGCGATGGTGAAGCCGGTCTTCCTCACCTTCTTAATCTGCTCGATCAGATGCGGGGTCAGGGTCTCCGAGCGCAGCGAGGGAAAGGAGATGGCCACCTTTTCACCGGCATACCGCCCCATCAGCCGGGTGAGCAGACCGGCGATGCAGCTATGGTCGCCCGTGCTGAGCGATGCAAGGGAAAGCTCGTCAAATCCGCTGCCCGCCAAACAGCGCTCAACCGCCTCCTGAATGGCATGCATGCCGCGCTCGCGCAACGGCCGGTAAATCATCCCCGCCTGGCAGAAGCGGCAGCCCCGGGTGCATCCGCGGGCGATCTCCAGGCTGAGCCGGTCATGCACAATTTTCATGTAGGGGACCAGCGGCGAGCTGACACAGGGTGTCGTATCCAGCGAGGCAATCCATCGCTTCTTTACCCCCCGGTACTCCGGCCGGAGCGGTTTGATTTCCTTAATCGTCCCGTCCTCCCGGTACGCCGCCTCAAAAAACCCCGGGACGTACACCCCTTCGATCTGCGCAAGGAGAGCGAGCACCTCCTGGCGGCTCATTTTCTCCTGTTTCGCCCGGACCATGCAGGCGCACATTTCCGGGAGCGCCTCTTCACCGTCGCCGATGAGCACCGCATCAAAAAAATCGGCCAGGGGCTCGGGGTTAAAGGCGCAGGGGCCGCCGGCAATGACCAGCGGGTGATTATCCGTCCGCTGCGCCGCGCGCAGCGGAATGCCCGCCAGATCGAGCATGGCCAGCACATTGGTATAGCTGAGCTCGTATTGCAGGGAGAATCCCACCAGGTCGAAGCCGGCCAGCGGATGACGCGACTCCAGCGAGGCAAGACGGATGCCCTTTTCCCGCATCACCCGTTCCATGTCCAGGCCCGGCGCGTAGGCGCGTTCGGCGGCAATGCCCGGAATCTCGTTGAGCAGACCATAGAGTATCTGCAGCCCGAGATGCGACATGCCCACTTCATAGACGTCAGGAAACCCCAGGCAGACGGTAAGCTCCGCCCGGAACAGGTCCTTCTTGACCGAGTTGATTTCGCCTCCCAGGTAGCGGCTGGGATGGCTGACCAGCGATAGGCACGTTTCCATCTGATGCTCACTCCACGAGTGTACGGCAGCGCTGCCGGTTCATCTATACCATATCCGGCGCGTCCGGGCAGTAACTATTTTCTGACCGCCCGCATGGCGCGCGGCCATCCCTTCAGCGGCCCGGCGGGGGCAACCGCAAATGCCGTGACTTCCCGATGATTGTATGTTATGAATTATCCATCCCGGCACTGCCGCACATCCACCCGAAACAAGGAGCACGAGATGACTCGGATAACCAAGTCCCGCACCACCGCAGCGGCCTTATGTATGGCGGCTGCATTAATCGCCTTCGTCTGCACCGGATGCCCTCAACAAAACCTCCCCTTCAAGGCGCTTGAGACGGTTACCGGTGAAGACGGATCGACCTGGGAGCGCGTGGTGGAGCCCGGCTTCGGCAACGACAACAACGTCTCGGTGGCGGCGCTGGGGGAATATCGGGGAAGCCTGTACGCCACCACCCGCAACGATGTTGACGGAACAGAAGTGTGGCGCGCCTCGGGAAACACCTGGCAGCAGGTGGAAATCGTCCCCGGTCAGATCCACGGTATTTACGGCAATGCCATGATCAATAATCTCTGGAGCAAAATGATCATTTTCAGAGACAAGCTCTACGTGGGTTTCTCTTCCGGCATGCAGGGCTCGGTGCTCCGCTCGTCCGGCTGCGAGATCTGGCGGTATGACGGAACCGCCTGGGAGCCGGTGGTGTCCGACCGCGTTGACATCGATGAGGAAGGCACCATCACCAACATCGCCGGCTGCGCCGACAACGACGGCGATATCACCGCGGCGATAACCGACAGCTCCAAGAACTGGGCGGCTGACCAATGGAAAGGCGGAGTGCTGCAGATCACCTCGGGCGATGGTGCTTACCGGCGTTTTGACATCGTCGGCAATACCGCGGATATGCTGACCGTGCAGCAGAATGAAACCTCCGGCGACTACGGGCGGGAATACGCGGTGTGCGCCGGCAAGCACTATAAGAACCCTTTTCCCGCCTATGAATACGACCTGGGTCCGGTGGAAGCGGGCGACGCTTACCAGATCGGCGTGGGAACCGATGAAAACGGCTTCGGCGACTACTGGAACAAGACCATCACCGAAATGCTCCTGTTCGACGATAAGCTGTGTGTCAGCACCGGCCTCAACTATGACAACGGCGCCCAGGTGTGGTGCTCGGAGGACGGGGACAGCTGGCAGGTCACGCAGCCCCCCAACAGCTTCGGCAACTATCACGCCGATGCAAACTACAAGGACTCCCTGAAAGCGGTAAGCAGCAGCATCAGCGATATCGCTGTCGCCGACGTATCGGGTGAAGAGCTGCTCTATGCGGGAGGGACGGGCACCACCGGGGAAAAGGGGAAATGCGCCCGCATGGCAATACTGACCGTCGCGGGATGGGAACTGATTGTTGATGCCGGGGTGGATGCAAACGATACCGGCACCAATGAAAACGGCTTCGGCGACGGCATGAGCTGTGAAATGAACACCGGAAATTACATGGCCTGGAGCATGCAGCAGTACAAGGATCACTTGTATGTCGGCGTCAACTCCCTGGGAGGCACCAGGGTGATCTACACCCCGAACGGCAGCGCCGAGGACGGCAGCTGGTTTGTCAGCGTGGGCGCCGGCACTGCCTATCCCCTGGGGTTTGACGGCAAACTGGTGGACACCGACGACCCGATGCTGAAGGGGACCTACCGCAACATCGCAGCCAATCTCTTTGTGTTCGATGACGTGCTGTATGCCGGCGTGATTGCCCAGAAAAGCGAAAAGGCGCAGACCGGCACGCCGCTCTGGAAAACCACCGACGGGGTCACCTGGACACTGGTAACCGACAACAGCTTCGGCCAGAATGCCGCCCTTGCCTTTGAGGGTTTTGCCACGTTCAACGGGGCCATGTACGTGGGCGTCAACAGGGCGTCATCGTCCCAGTCCAATAGGGGCGGCGCAACCATCTTCCGCCTGGCGCAGTAAGCGGCGGCTTCCTCTTGATGCATGTATACAAATAATGTCTGACATGTAGGGCGACCGGCCGGTCGCCCCTACATTTTTTTAATCACGAAGCACACGAAGGAAGGAACAGATGCAGGATGCAAGTAAATGAAGCCGCACCGACCCTGAACCCTGTACCCTATTTTTGCAACCACGAAGCGCACGAAGAAAAAAGCACGAAGCACACGAAGAAAAACATTAAATCGTAGGGGCAACCCCCTGTGGTTGCCCCCACAGACCAATTTCTCAGTCGCACCGCAACTTCGAAATGACAATGCAGCAGCAACTGTGTGCACCCTTACTGTAAACTGTCAACCGGCAACTGTCAACGTGCCTTTCCCCTACACCCATGTTAGTTTACAGTTTACGGTTTACAGCTGCCAGCACCTCGGCAACTGTTCCTTTGTTGCTCCCCTGAAAACTGTCAACTGGAAACTGTCAACTTCTTCTCTCCCTGTCCCCCGGCTAGTTTACAGTTTTCGGTTTACAGCTGCCAGCAACCCTATAAACTATCAACTGGTCTCTGCTGTAAACTGTCAACTGCTAACTGCAAACTGCTTCTTTCCCCTATCCCCTACACCCTCGTGTATTTTTCCGCCACCTGCCGAAATCCCTCAAGCGACCGTTCGATCACCTCTTCCTCGACGCAGTAGGCGATGCGGAAAAATCCCGGCGCGCCGAACCCCCTCCCGGGGACGGTCAGGATGTTTTTTTCCTGCAGAGCGCGGACAAATTCCACATCATCGATGGGCGTCTCGGGAAACAGATAGAAGGCGCCTTCGGGCTTGACAAAGCGGTAGCCGAAGGAGGCGAGCGCCTCACACAAAAGATCGCGCCGCCGTCGGTATGCAGCCACATCCACACTCACTCCTTGGAGCTGCTGTATCACCCGCTGCATGAGCGCCGGGGCATTGACAAAGCCGAGGGTGCGGTTGCAGAAGACCAGCCCGTCGACCAGATCGCGCAGCGGCTCGGCCGCCGGGTTGACCGCAACATACCCGATGCGCTCCCCCGGGATGGAAAGTTCCTTGGAATAGGACGAGCAGATGATGCTCTGTGTATAGGCCCGGAACACGCTGGGGACCACCTTCCCGTCATACACAATCTTCCCGTAGGGCTCATCCGAGATCAGATAGATCGTCGTGCCCAGCTCCCTGCTCCTGCGCTCCAGCAGCTCTCCCAGGCCGCGCACGCTTTCCTCGTCATACACCCTGCCGGTGGGGTTGTTGGGTGAGTTGAGAATGAGGCACTTGGTCCGGGCGGAAAGGGCGCCGGCTATAGCCTGCAGGTCCAGTGAAAAATCCTTCCGCGTGTTGACCGCAACGCTGCGCCCGCCGTGATTGGAAACGTAAAACAGGTACTCCACGAAATAGGGCGCGATAATGATGACCTCGTCCCCCGGATCAAGCAGGGTCTTGAGCGCCACGTTGAGCGCCCCGCCGGCGCCGCAGGTCATCACCACCTCGTTTAATCTCATGGACACCCGGTGCTCAGCCGACAGATAGGCCGCCACCGCCCCCCTGGTTTCAGGATACCCGGCATTGGGCATGTAGCCGTGCTGTCCCTTCACCGCATCGTTGACCGCCTTCTGCAGCAGCCGGGTAAAAAGGGCCGGCGGTTCCAGGTCGGGATTGCCTAGACTGAAATCAAACACATTCCGTGCCCCGTCACGCAGCTTCAATCGGACACCCTCCTCGAACATCTTGCGGATCCAGCTTGACTGGTCGATGGATCCCTTTATCTGCCGCGAAATGGCCATTGCCGTTCCTCCTGCCGGTTGCCGGTTACACCGTGCCCGGTTCATCAGAATCATTACCCCGTGCCGTCGCCGGCATCGGTCGGAACCGACCGCTACCTTAGCCAAGGGTAGGCCAAAAGTCAAACGAAAGAAGGGCTTAAAGTTATGGGCGGAAGTTTCCGATGAAATACTATGCTGCGACGGCAGTGCGCTTCCGGCCGGCAGCATTTCTTGCCGCACGGTTCAGCACCACAACACAGGGTCAAAGTCATGCAAGGAAAACCGGTCATCCTGGTGGTGGATGACGAGTACAATAACCGGAGCCTGATGGAAGACTTCCTGACCCCGCTGGGTTACGAAGTTGTCCTGGCGCGGGACGGGGCAGAGGCCCTGGCCAAAGTGGACGAGTCGCCCCCCGACGTGGTCCTGCTCGATGTGATGATGCCCGGGGTGGACGGCTTCACCGTCGCACGGACGCTCAAAAGCCGCGAAGACACCAAAACCATCCCCGTGGTCATGCTCACCGCCCTGATGGACATGAGCAGCAGAATCAGGGCCTTCGAGCTGGGTGCGGATGATTTTTTCACCAAGCCGGTGGCCCTGATCGAGCTGAAGGCGCGCATGCAGTCATTGCTCAAGATCAAGGCCTACAACGACCGCATGATCGAGGACCACCTCTACCTGGAGGCGGAGGTGGCCAAGCGCACCCGGCAGCTTGAGCAGGTCAACGAAAAAATGAAGGCCACCGCCCTTGAGACCATCCTTCGCCTGTCCCGCGCCGCCGAATACCGCGACGAGGAAACCGGCGCCCACATCCAGCGCATGAGCCGCTATGCGGTGGCGGTGGCCCGACACATGGGCATCGATGAGCCGTTCATTGACGAGATGATCTACGGGCTGCCCATGCATGACATAGGAAAAATCGGCGTTCCCGACTACATCCTGCTCAAGGCGGGAAAACTGTCGCCCGCCGAATGGGAAATCATGAAGCAGCACACCACCATCGGGGGAAAGATCCTGGAGGGGTCGGACTCGGAGGTCATTCAAACGGCGCGGGTCATCGCGCTGACCCACCATGAGAAGTGGGATGGCACGGGATACCCGGCAGGGCTGAAGGGCGCCGACATCCCGCTGGTCGGCCGCATCGCCTCCATCGCCGATGTCTTTGACGCGCTGACCTCAAGCCGCCCCTACCGGCTCAGGCCCTTTTCGCTGGAAGAAACCTTCCGGATCATCGAAGAAGGCCGGGACGCCGATTTTGATCCGGCAATCGTCGACGCCTTTGTCTCCATCCGGAGCGAGATCGCGGCCATCAACCACGTGCTCGCGGATAACCACCGCGGCGCGATTCCGCACAGCCATCGTCCCGCTCCCCGCGCTGACTACCCGCGCACCTGATGCCGGCCGTCCGCGGCGCCGGGATGCCGTGCCCGCGGCAACGGCACGCTTGCCTGTTGACATTTATCCTACCCCCTGCTATCTATAAAAATCGTTGCGCGCCATCCTTCGGGCATAAGGCCCTGCATCCCCGCTTGTGCCGCGGCATCGAACGCACCTGATCCGTACCGCCGGGAGTGTACACCTGTGAAGATCGTGTTTATGGGGACCCCTGACTTTGCGCTCCCTTCCCTGACCGCCCTGATCCAAAGCGATCATAGCCTGTGCGGCGTGGTCACCCAGCCCGACCGGCTCAGCGGGCGGGGCAAGAAGCTCACCCCGCCGCCGGTAAAGATACGTGCCGTTGAACACGGCATACCGGTGCTGCAGCCGGAAAAGGTGCGGGATGAAGCATGCGTGCGCTGGCTGCAAGACCGGGCGCCGGACCTGATTGTGGTGGTGGCCTTCGGCCAGATCCTGCCGCCGTCGGTGCTGGGCATTCCGGCGCGCCGGTGCATCAACCTCCACGCCTCATTGCTCCCCCGCTACCGCGGCGCCTCGCCCATCAACCGGGCGATCATCAGCGGTGATGTAACAACCGGGATCACCACCATGCTCATGGATGCGGGCATGGACACCGGGGACATCCTCTTGCAGCAAGAAGTGCCCATCGCTGCCGACGATGATGCCGTTTCATTGGGCAAACGCCTGTCCGATGTGGGGGCGTCACTGCTGGTTGACACCCTGAGCCGGCTTGAACGTGGCATGCTGACTCCGCAACCGCAGAACGGCTCCCTGGCCACGTACGCGCCGCCCCTGAAAAAGGATGATGGGGTGATCGATTGGACCAAGACCGCCCGGGACATTCACAACCTGGTGCGCGGCGCCGTTCCCTGGCCGGGGGCGTTCACTCATCTTGACCGTAAGCGGCTGAAGATTCTGAAGAGCGCCATCGTCGAGGAAAGTGCTGCGCTGCCGCCCGGTACGGTCGTCCGGTCCGGTCCGGAAGGCATCCGGGTGGCAACCGGCGGCGGGTGTCTTGCGCTCACTGCGGTGCAGCTGGAGAACCGGGGTGCCATGCAGGCCGGTGACTTTGTACGCGGCCACCCGCTCCCCGCCGGGACGCGGCTGGGCTGACCGCGCACCAAGTCCTCGTGCAGAACGTTTGATTTGAAAATAAATTTTGGTCACCCCCTACCCCTCTCCCCAAAGGGTAGAAGGAACCAAATAAACCTCCTCTCCCCGGGAGACTGTGTCATAATCTCTGTTTTGTCATTTCGAGGGAATCCGAGAAATCTTCTACAATAATAAAATCAATTATATAACTCCCCATGTACCACCTATAAGTAAAGATATAACTGACGCACTTCGCGAGCGGCATCAGCACCCTGAGGAGGAACCATGAAAAAGCTCTCACCATCAATCTTATCGGCGGATTTCTCCCGGCTGCGGGACGAGCTGCAGGCGGCGGAGGAAGGCGGGGCGGATTACATTCACGTTGATGTGATGGACGGCCATTTCGTGCCCAACATCACCATCGGGCCGCTCATGGTGGAAACGGTCAGGAAGATCACCCGCCTCCCGCTCGATGTGCATTTGATGATCACCGATCCCGACCGCTATGTCACCGACTTCATCCGGGCGGGCAGCACCCTGCTCACCGTGCACGCCGAGGCATGCCTTCACCTCCAGCGCACCTTATGCTTCATCCGGGAGGGGGGCGCCAAACCGGGGGTGGTGCTCAACCCGGCAACCCCGCTCGCTGCGGTCGAGTACGTTCTCGGCGATGCGGATCTGCTCCTGCTGATGACGGTCAACCCCGGGTTCGGGGGGCAGGCATTCATCCCCGCCATGCGCGAAAAGATAGAACAGGCGCGCGCGCTCATCGATCGGAGGAAACTTCAGGTAGAGCTTGAGGTGGACGGGGGGATCACCCTGGACAATATCGCTGACGTCGCCCGGGCGGGAGCGGACGTGATTGTTTCGGGGTCGGCGGTATTCAAGAGCGCCGACTGCCGGGAAACGCTCCGGGCAATGCGGCGAAAGATGTGCTGAAAGAACGGCGCTTCACTGCCGCTTGCGCTGATACAGCGCAACCGCCCGATCGTGTTCGGCCTGGGTGGTGGAAAACTGATGGGTTCCGTTGTTCCGGGAGACAAAGTAGCGGTAGGACACCGGGGCGGGATACAGCGCCGCCCTGAGCGACGCCTCACCGGGATTGGCGATGGGACCGGGCGGCAGGCCCTTCGTGAGATAGGTGTTGTAGGGGTTCGCCCGCTGCAAATCCTCCTTGGTCAGGTTCCCGTTGAAGCCGGGGATGCCATAAATGACCGTGGGATCGCTCTGCAGCGGCATTCCCGCTTTCAGCCGGTTGTGCAGCACGGCTGAGATGAGGTAGCGCTCGTCGGGCGCCGCCGTTTCCTTCTCGATAATCGATGCCAGGGTCACCAGCTCCTCCAGCGTCATGGCAAGCTCCGCCAACCGCCCTCGATACTCGTCGTTCAATACTTCCTGGAAGCGGTTGACCAGGGTCGTGGCAATCCGCTTTTCCCCCATGCCCCGGGTAAAGTGGTAGGTGTCGGGAAAGAGAAAACCCTCCAGCGTATCCCGCCGGATGCCCAGCGAGCGGGCAAACTGCGGGTCCGACGCCAGGGATGCAAACGCGCCCCCATCCGCCACACCCTTTTCCTGCAGGAGATCGGCAATCTGCCGCAGGGTAAAGCCCTCGGGTATGGTGGCGCGGATGGTGCGGGACTCACCCCTGACCATCCGGTCGAGCACCTCGGACGGTCGCATGGCCGAAAAAAACGCATACTCCCCGGCCTTGATTTTGGTTTCGTTCCCCTTGAACCATGCCAGCCAGCGAAAGCGCCTGACCCCCTTTAAGATTCCCTCTCGCTCGAGAATGCCGGCCACTTCCATAAAGTGCGCCCCTGCAGGAATCTCCACATACTTCTCACTGCGGTCGCTTCCCGCCGGGGTGTCCAGGTAGCGCCATATGCCGGCGGCGGCCACCGCCGCTGCGGCAGCGGCAATCAGCAGGGCAATCACCAGGATGCGAATCTTCTTTGTCATGGGCTCACGACCGGTTTTTGAGGTGTGCCCGGCTGTCCAGGTATCCCTGGAGAATCAGCACCGCGGCAACCTGGTCTATCACCTTTTTCCGCTTCTTCCGGCTCATATCCGCCTCGAGCAGCGCCTTCTCGGCGGCCACGGTGGTGAGCCGTTCGTCCCAGGTAAACACCGGCTGGGCAATCGTCCGCTTGAGCTCCTCAACCAGTTCGAGCACCATCTCGGCGGAGGGGCCCAAGGATCCGTTCATGTTTTTGGGAAGGCCCACCACGATCGCCCCGACCTCCTCCTCGGCAACCACCGCGGCGAGGTTGCGCAGATCCTGCTCCAGTCCCTTCCGCTGCAGGGTGGCCAGGGTGTTGGCGACAAGCTCCAGTTCATCGCTCACCGCCATGCCGATGGTTTTGCTTCCCACGTCAAGTCCGAGAATTCTCATGGTTCCTTTTCATCCGCCAAGCGTTCCCCCCATGCCGGTCGCGGCACACACACTATTGCAAATCGGTGCGGCGCACTGACTGTAGCGGATGAGCCCCGACTTGTCAAGCTCTCCCGACCCCGGGTGACGACAAGCATGGCTGAGCAGGATCATTTTTTTAGTTGACATGCGGCGCGAACCTTTCTACACTAACACGCTTTGAAGGCAGTAACCATATAAAAACCACTCGCACCCTCCCGCGGACAAATCGTCACGCGGAAGCGAAGGTCCCCATGTTGATCAGCATTGAATGTGAAGCGCGAAACAGCCTGATGGAGCGCGAGCCCCTGGTAGAGCGCTGCTTCAAGTGCAGCGTCTGCGCCCTGGTATGCCCCATTCAGTACCTGGAGGAATACAGTCCCACCCAGAGCTACGTGTATGACCTCTTCACCTGCGATAACGTGCTGGCCAATCCCAACCTCTGGTCATGCGCCAGCTGTCACCGGTGCGCCGAGATATGCCCCCAGGATGTGAATCCGGCGCATGTCTTCCTCAATTTAAAGGAGCATTCCTTCGAGCAGGGCCTGGCGCCCCAGGGCGTCGTCGCCTTGATTAAAACCATCGTCACCACCGGCAGTTCGTTTCCCATCACCTCGGTGACCGAACGGCTGCGGGAACAGCTGGGGCTTGCGCCGTTTGCCATCACCGCTCAGGAAGAGCTGAAACTGATTGTCGCCAAAACCGGACTGGAAGAAAAAATAAAAAAGATAGGCGGATAACCTCACCATGCGATACGCTTTTTTTAAAGGATGCCTCATCCCGACCAAGCTCCCCCACCTGGAGGCGCTGGCGCGAAAGATATTCCCTGAATTCGGGATCGAACTGGTGGATATTCCCGGGTTCTCCTGCTGCCCTGACCCCATCAACTTCAGCGGCGCCGATCAACTGACCTGGACGACCATCGCCGCGCGCAATCTGTGTTTGGCCGAGGAACAGGGGCTGGATATCATCACCCTCTGCAACGGGTGCGTCAACACCCTGGCCCAAGCCCGTCATGCGCTGGTTACGTCAGAGCCGCTCCGGGACAAGGTGAACGACATGCTCGGGGACACGCCCCACCGTTTTACCGGCAGCATCGAGGTGCAGCATTTTCTTAAGGTATTTTATGAGAAAATCGGTATAAGTGCCATAAAAAGCAAGGTAATAAATAGTCTTTCGAATTTAAAAATTGCCGCCCATACCGGCTGCCATCTTTTTAGCCCGCACGAGGTCATGCACTTTGACAATCCCGCTGACCCGTTTATTCTCGACGAGATGGTTGCGGCATTAGGTGCGGAGGCGCTTGACTACGATCTGAAATCCCAGTGCTGCGGTTCCTCGCTCATCCTTTCCGGGAAACAGCAGGGCTCGAGCAAGCTGCTTGAAGACAAGCTCGTCAATATGAAGCAGCAGGGGGCTGACTGCATCGCGGTGGTATGCCCCTTCTGCTATCAGCAGTTCGACCTGGGACAGCTCATGGCGGTGCGCCGGCTCAAGCTGGATTATTCCATACCGGTGCTCTTTTACCTGCAGCTTCTGGGAATGGCCATGGGCATGAGCCTCAAAGATGTGTACTATGACACCCACAAAATCAAGGGCGCTGCGCTTGAAGCCGCCTGCAAGGGAACGTAATGGCTGATAAAAAAGTATTGACGACGTGCATTTATTGCGGAACCGGCTGCAACTTTTACTTCCGGGTGCGGGACGGAAAGCTGGTCGGGGTGATCCCCAGCCCGCGGGGCGCGGGACAGGGCAAATTGTGCATCAAGGGCTGGAGCGCGCACGAATTCATCCACCATCCCGAACGACTCACCGCGCCGCTCATGCGCGACGGCAAATCCGACCCATTGAAGGAAACCACCTGGGAAAAGGCGCTGGAACGGGTTGCGCAGCGCCTGTCGGACATCAAGGCCCGCGAGGGCGGCAACGCCATCGGCTTTTTCTCCTCGGCCAAATGCACCAACGAGGAAAACTATCTGCTGCAGAAGTTCGCCCGGGCGGTAATCAAGACCAACAACGTCGACCATTGCGCCCGCCTCTGACACAGCTCAACGGTGGCCGGTCTGGCTGCCGCGTTCGGCTCCGGGGCGATGACCAATTCCATTGACGAGATAGAACATGCCCCGGTCATCTTCATAATCGGCTCCAACACCACCGAACAGCATCCCCTGGTGGGCAGGCGCATCCTCCGGGCAGTGCGGGAAAGGGGCGCGCAGCTCATCGTGGCCGATCCCCGCGCCATAGACATCACCGGGTTCGCCAGCATCCACCTGCAGCTTAAGCCGGGGACCAACATCGCCCTGCTCAACGGGATGATCGGGGTCATCCTCGCTGAAAACCTTCATGACGAGGAGTTCATCGGCCAGCGCACCGAGGGGTTTGATGCCCTGAAGGAAACGGTGGCGCGCTACCCGCTGGACAAAGTGTCGGCCATCACCGGCGTTCCCGCGGAAGACATACGCAAGGCCGCCCGTCTCTATGCCACGGCTGAGCGCGCATCGATCATCTACTGCATGGGGGTCACCCAGCATGCCAGCGGCACCAACGGGGTCATGGCCGTTGCCAACCTCGCCATGGTCACCGGCAATGTAGGCAAGGAAAGCACCGGTGTCAATCCCTTGCGCGGCCAGAACAACGTGCAGGGCGCCTGCGACATGGGCGCGCTTCCCAATGTGTTTTCCGCCTATCAGCAGGTGGCGTCTCCCGAGGCGCGGAGCAAAATGGAATCCGCCTGGAAGGTGGAAGGCCTTTCGGATAAGCCCGGCCTCACCCTCACCGAGATGATGGCGGCCGCCCACCATCACACCATAAAATCCCTCTACATCATGGGGGAGAATCCCATGGTCTCCGATCCCGACCTGCGCCACGTCAAGGAATCGCTCGAGTCGCTGGAGTTTCTGGTGGTGCAGGACATGTTTCTCACCGAAACGGCGCAGCTCGCCGATGTGGTGCTCCCCGCGTCGAGCTTTGCCGAGAAGGACGGGACCTTTTCCTCCACCGACCGGACGGTGCAGCGGGTGCGCAAGGCCATTGAGCCGCTCGCCGGATGCCGGGAGGACTGGAGGATTATCGGAGACATCGGTCGGCTGATGGGATATGACGGGCTGACCTACCGCTCGCCCGAGGATATCATGAAGGAAATCACCTCGGTCACCCCGTCGTACGGCGGCATCACCTACGAGCGGCTTGAGGAGGGAGGCATTGCCTGGCCCTGCCCCACCCCGAACCATCCGGGCACGCCGTTTCTGCACAAGGACCAGTTTTCCCGCGGCAGGGGCAAGTTCGCGCCGGTGGAATTTGTTCCCCCCGCTGAACTGCCTGACGACGCGTATCCCCTGACCCTCACCACCGGCCGGGTGCTTTACCATTATCATACCGGGAGCATGACCCGACGCTCCCCCACCCTCACCGCGCAGCTCAACGAAGGGTACGTTGAAGTAAATTTTGACGATGCGACAAAGCTGGGGGTGAGCGGCGGCGAAACCGTCCGCATCGTTTCACGCAGGGGGGAAATATCCATCAAGGCGCGCATCACCCACATCATCCCCGCCGGGACGGTGTTCATCCCCTTTCACTTCGCTGAAGCGGCAGCGAACATGCTCACCAGCGGGAGCAGCCTTGACCCCATGGCCAAGATCCCCGAGCTGAAGGTCTGCGCCATCCGCATGGAAAAGGTAAGCTGAAGAAGGATGAGCGACCGGTTGCTGAAGACGCCTTATGCAGCTCACAACCGCGCAGAGGCGTAGCGCCATACGCCCTTGAAAAAAAACCTCAGTCAGAACTGAAAGCCCCGCACGTCATCTGCGGGGCTTTGTGCATGCCGCTTACTTCTTAAACTTCTCCAAAGCCTCCTGGCGCAGGATGTTTTTCTGCACCTTGCCGATGGAGGTCTTGGGAAAGCTCTTTTTAAACTCCACAAAGCTTGGCACCTTGAACTTGGCCAGCCGCTCCTTGCAGAAATTGATGATCTCCTCTTCGGTACAGGTCTCCCCCTCCTGCAGGACGATGATCGCCATAATCGCCTCATCGCGTATGGGATCCGGCACCCCCACCACCGCCGCCTCCTGCACCTTGGGATGGAGGCTCAAGACATATTCCACTTCCACCGCCGCCACGTTCTCGCCGCCCCGCTTGATCATGTCCTTCTTCCGGTCGACAAAATGAAAATAGCCGTCCGCGTCCATGGAGCCGTTGTCCCCGGTATACAGCCAGCCGTTGCGGATGGTCTGGGCGGTCGCCTCGGGATTCTTATAATATCCCTTCATGATGGTGCGGCCGGGCACCCCGTGCACGAGGATTTCCCCCACCGTTCCCGGCGGCACCTCATTCCCCTGCTCATCAACCACCTTCATCTCGTTCCCCGCCCGGCACAGGCCGATGCAGTTCCGCTTCATCTCCAGGTCCGGCGGGTTCATGGTGGTCGCCGCCAGGGTTTCGGTCAGCCCCCACAGGTCGCTCAGCTTCACCTGAAACCGGGTCTCGAACTCCGTCCACTGCTCCTCGGTGATGGCAATGGCATACATGATCAACCGGAAATTGTTGCAGCCATCCAGCTCGTGGCGGGGCTGGGCAAGGATCATTTTCGCGGTAGCGGCCACCAGGCTGGTCGTGGTTGCCCCGTAACGCCGGGCCTGCTCCATGTATTTGGAGGCGCTGAACTGCTCCGCCATCACCAGCGTCGCCCCGGCGGTCAGGGTGGGCATGACCGAAATGAACTGGGCATTCACATGGAACAGCGGAAGCACCATGAAGTGGCGGTCTTCCGGCACCACCTTGTATCCCTGGGCGCCGAAGATGCCCGCGAACAGCGCGTTGGCGTGGGTGAGCTGGACCGCCTTCGGCCGCGAGGTGGTGCCCGAGGTAAAGAGCATCATCAGATCATCCTCGGCATCAATCGCGGCCTCCGGCACCGCGGGCGCCGTGTCCTTGAGGAGATCCTGCATGATAACCGCATGGGGATACAGCTTCTGGTTGGGATAGAGCGGGGAGGTGCGGGCAATAATGGTATGTTTCACACGCGGACATTTGTTCAAAATGTCCCGGTACATGTCGATGAAGGCCGGTTCGGTTATGACGGCGACGCACTCGGCGAAATCGACAAAATATTCCATCTCAAAGGGGGCGCAGAGCACGTTGGTGGGAATCATCACCGCGCCCAGCTTGGCGAGCGCAAACCAGGAGAATAGATACTCCGGGGAATTGAGCAGGTGGACATTGACCTTGTCATTCTTTGTGATGCCCAGGTTGTGCAGGACCGTCGCGTACCGGTCCACCTGTTCATTAAATGCTCGGTAGGTATAGCGCTGCAGCGCGCCCGCCCGGTCCTCAAATATGATGAATTCCCTATCGGCAAAGTCCCGCGCCTTCTTTTCCACCAGCCAGCGAATGTTCCTGTTCCCTATGATATCCATGATAGCTCCCCCCTGTGTACGGTTGACGGTACAAGAAACTACCCTGATCCAGGAATACACCGGAATAAACGAGCGCAACGGTGGAAGGTGTCTCTCAGTATGCGTTTCCACCTGTTTAAGTCGGTCAGGTATTGCACGGGCTCATGCCTGCCTCCCTGGTAAAATTTGGCATTGCTCTCAAGCTAAAGGTCTTTATATCATTTTTATCGAAAGGCATAAGGCTTGTCAAGTGACGGCGAGGCTGCCTGCAGGGAGGGTATCAGCGGGAAAGAGGCGGAAGTCCGAAAAAAAACAGGTCCTTGAATTGACAGGACGGTTTGTTTCTCTTAGAATGAGGTATGTGAAAATGATGTCGGATGCAGTGCGTCACTTTCGCAGCCTGTTGGAATACACCCATCCCCTGCGTTACGCTCATCCTTCGTCACTGCAGCGTACTTGCATGTACGCCTCATTCCTTAAGGATTGCGCGTGCCTTGCATCTGGATGTTTTTGAACAGCCTGCGAAAAACTACTTTTTCAACAACCTTTTGGGGAAAGGAGGCTGCACAATGTCCATCAGGGAAAACAGATTATTCAAGGGCGTGGGAAAGAACTTCATCGAGCACATCGAAGCCATTGCGGTCAGGGAATCCCATGGCAAGGGGGTGTTCCTCTTCAAAACCGGCGATCCCGCCAACCATTTCTATATCCTGGAAGAGGGAAGGATTTGCATCTGTGCCGACAAGAAGGGACACGAGGTCTCGTTTATTTACACGCCGGGAGAGTTTTTCGCCTGGTCAACCCTGCTCGACCGTCCCTCCTACTCCGCCTCCGCGGAATGCGTCGTTCCCAGCAGGGTTTTGAAGATTGCAAAGAAGCAATTGAATGAGGTGCTGCAGAATGATTGCCTGAACGGGCTTATATTCTACCGCAATTTCGCAGAAATCATCGGGGGGCGCTTCCTCGACAGCTACAAGGTCAAGGACTGGTTTCCCGGGGCGGAAACGTAATCAAGCTCCCAATCCATTTCACGACACTACGTAGCATGAAAATAGGTTTGAGCAAGCTATTCCCCCTCACCTCAATCCTCTCCCCCGGGGGAGAGGAGGGTATTGCGGTCCCCTCTACCCTTTGGGGAGAGGGTTAGGGTGCGGGGATAAACTCAATCTGTTTTCGTGTTTCAATGCAAAAAGAAAGCCCGTTCTCTCTCCCCGGTGTGCCGGGCAGAGAGAACGGGCCTGTTTTTCCTGATGGGCCTGCTGAAAGAGCAATGCGCCTGATCAATCAGCACTTCCGGTAACACGCGCCACCAAGCCGGGGTTCTTCCTCGCTTACGCCTTTTTCCCGTTCAGCTTGTCAACCGCCGGCTCGTGGTAGAGCACATCGCTTTTATACAGTGAACTGATCTTTCCCGTATCGTAACCCAGGACATTGGTCAGCACCTCGTCCGTATGCTCGCCGAGCAGCGGCGCATGGCCCCTGATCCCTACCGGGGTTTCCGACATTTTCAGCGGGCTGCCGTACATCTTGACCTTCCCGAAAAACGGCTGCTCCACCTCCACCATCATCTCCCGCTCCTTGATATGGGGATCGTCATCCGCCAGTTCCTTGATGGACCGCACCCGGAAGCAGGGGCAGCCGTTCTCCTCCAGCATCCGCTCCGCTTCCGATACCGAATCCTGCGCCATCACCCATTCCTCGACCACCTTGTGAATGAAGGGGGCATTTTCCTCGGTGCACCGGGTTGACACGGTTGCCGCCCGGGGATCGCTCAGCAGCCACTCGTAGCCTTTGCCCATGGTTTTCACGATGCCTTCCCAGCGCGGCTGGGTGAGCGAGGCGATGGTGATGTAGCCGTCCTTGCCCTTATAGATGCCGTAGGGCGCGTAGCCGGGATGGTGGCGGCCGATCTTGGGCGGCTCAACCGGTTTCCCGATGGCGCTGCTGAGCAGGTACCAGGGAAGGGTGTTTTCGTGGAAGGAAAAAAGGCAATCCATCATGGAAATATCGATGTTCTGCCCCTTCCCGGTTTTCTGCCGGTTAAAAAGCGCCCCGCAAATGGCCACGGCCGCGTGCACCGCCGCATTCATGTCACCGATGGAGACGGGCGCGATCTGCGGACTTATGTTCTGGTCGGTCCAGCCGCTCGCCCCCTGGGCAATCATGTCATAGCCCGGCTTGTGACAATAGGGCCCCCAGTGGCCGAAGCAGGAAACCGAGCAATAGATGATATCCGGCTTGACTTTCCGCACTGACTCATAATCGAGTTTCAAACGGTCCATCACCCCGGGGGCGAAGTTTTCAATCATCACGTCGCTCTTGCGTATCAGGTCGTGAATGAGCTCCATGCCCTGGGGATTCTTTAAATTGATGCAGATGCTCTTTTTACCCCGGTTGCAATTGATGTTGTAGGAGCTCTGGGTAACCCCCTGATTGGTCTGGATCAGGGGGAGGTGCCGCTCGTTGGTCCCTTCCTTGTATTTTTCCACCTTGATAACGTACGCCCCCATGTCGGCCAGCGTGCGCGTGGCAAAGGGGCCGGCCAGCACCCAGGTGAAATCAAGAATGGTAACTCCGTTTAAAGGCCCCGGTTTCAATTGATCCATGCTCAACCCTCCATGCAATTGTCCGTCAGTCTGACGGAGCAAAAAATACCCCCTCATCGGTTCGGCAGTCAAAGGCGTCTATACCGCCCGCCATCATTCATCCGCCCACACATCGTAATTACCTTCAGGAACGCTCGACAGGATGTTTTACAGACAGGGGCATGGCTGACATATCTTGGGGCAGGACTTTATCCAATTCAAGGAAAATTGTCAAGCGGTGTTACTGTTCAATGGACTGAAACAGCTGCCGGGGCCTAAAAAACCAGCTTCAGCTTCTGGCCCGGCGACAGCGGCGAGGCGGGATCCAGTCCGTTCATAAAGGCGATCTCTCTCACCGTCTGGTTGCCGTGCACCACCCCGTCGGCAATGGATGCCAGCGTATCGCCGTCGGCTACCGTATATATTTTGATCCGCCGGATATTTTCGCGGGGGCCGTAGGAGAGTCCGTCAAGGCGGGAGATGTATTCGTCTGAAGCGATGGCCCGCCCGGATTTTCCCCGGGAATCGGGGCTTTCGTCCCCGCCGCCGGTTGCTCGCCGTGCAAAGGCGTCATCCATGGCGGTCAGCACCTTGGCCTGCGCCTCCGCCCGATTGATCCGGTCACCGGTAAACGGATGGGTGGTCAGGTACTGGGCGTATCCGGTTGGTCCCTGGTACATCTTTCCCATCGTGTCCAGGAAGCGGGACATCTGCAGGGGATCATAGCCGGCCCTGAACATGTACTCCACCCCCTGCGAATCGGCCAGGAATTCCTTTTCCCTGCCGTAGCCGAGCATGACCGCGTTAAAGAGCATGTTCCCGGCCATGGCCAGCTCGCGGGTACTGGGGCTTGCGGCCATGCCGGCGATGGCCACCACCTGCATCCAGGTCTGCTGGGAGATCTGGTTGGCGCTGTCGCGCCCCACCACGTGCCCGATCTCATGCCCTAAAACCCCGGCCATCTCCGCCTCGCTGTTCATCAGCGCCAAGATCCCGCGGGTGAGATATATATATCCCCCGGGCAAGGCAAAGGCATTCGCATCATCGGTGTCCAGCAACTTGAAATGGTAGGTGATGTTCTTCCGCGAGCACACCTTTGCCAGCTTCTGGCCCACCTCATTGACGTACTCCTGCAGGGCGGGATCTTCATAGAGCCCATACTCCTGCACGATCACCGGATCCGACCGCTCACCGATGGAGATCTCCTTCTCCTCGCTGATGATCATGAACTCCTTTTCCAGGGTCACCGGATTCACCGCGCAGGCGGCAACAACCGTCAACACACCGACCAGCATCAACACGCGTTTCATTATGCTTCCTTCTCCGCTCCCGGCGGACCGCCCCGTCAGGGCAATCGCCGGTCCATCCGGCACAATGATAGTATGTCTGAAATTATCCATCACTTATTTTGTAACATATGCCGCGCATAAGTCAAGGCCGGGTTATAGGCACCGCTGGCCGCTTCGCCGTGAAGCCGGAAAGATGGAAGGAAAATCGTTGCTATGAGGGAATGAAAACCTAGGTGTCGCTCCGCGGCCGCAGCCGCGAAAAAAGTATGAGCAGGCCGACGGCGACCAGCAGAAGATTTTCCACGATCTTGGTGGGTATGTAGACGACGCCGAATCCGCATCCGCAGTCAAAGGAAAGATCAAAAAAGGTGACGCCGGTCGCCTGCATGATCAGCCAGGCCCGATAGATGATGGCAACGACAAACACGCTGTTGAGGGCGCTGAGCAGGAAGGCGGTCCCCATCAGCCCGATGCCGGTCACAAAACAGCATCCGCAGACCAGCTCGAGCCAGGGCAGAATCACGGCGGCAAGGTTGAGGAACTGCTCCGGGAGCAGATGGTACTCGCGGATCAAACGGGCGAATTCCAGGGGCATCCAGATTTTCTGCAGCGCGGCGTACATCAGCACCCCGGCCACAACCAGCCGAACGCACCAGATGAGCGCGGGATGCAGGAGAAATCGCTTCATCACCGGGCCGGTTCCTCCATGCCCGTCGCCACGGGCATCTGGTTGTTGATCCAGTCGGCCATGCCGCCCTTGTAGACAAGCACCGGCATGTGTCCCAGGTTCACAAGCTCATTGGCAAGAAACTCGCTGTCCTCGCAATTGACATCATTGCAATAGGTCAGAATGGAGGGCGCCGACCGGAGCTGCTCTTCGAGTTTCGGGTAGTACTCGTTGATGTTATAAAAAAACAGGAGCTTCGCCCCGGGGATGTGCCCCTCCCCATACTCCCCGGGATTCCGGGCGTCTAGCACCACCCCTTCACGGTTTTCAATGAACTGGCAGGCCCGCTCGAACGAAACAAAGGCAATGGGATCTTCGGCGCTCTGATTGTTCGCGACCGCCTTGCGCGACCAGGGATTCTCAAGCACATTGATGCCGTTCGGTGAAAATGCGTTGAAGAGCAGCCCGCACGCGCAGGATATGACGAGAATCCAGATAACTTCCTTGAACAGTTTCATTGTGATCATGAACCTAGAGGAGACCTTACCCGAACGGCAAATGGATCACGAGTATACTGACGGCATGTTTCTTAACACATTACCTGATGGTTGTAAACAGCCGGATGCGGTAGCATGGTAATCATACAAACGGATGGGCACGGGAAGAAGCGGTTAAAAAAGCTTTTTGCTGTCCAGCAGCAGCGTCACCGGGCCGTCATTTACCAGATACACCTGCATGGATGCCTGAAATTCACCCGAGGCGGCGGCTATCGAGGCATTTTCCATCACCCTGATAAAATACTCATAGAGCCCGCGCGCCTTCTCCGGGGCGGCCGCGGCATCGAAGGACGGCCGGCGCCCCTTGCGGCAATCGGCCAGCAGGGTAAATTGCGACACCACCAGCGCCTCCCCCCGCAGGTCGGCAAGGGAGAGGTTGAATTTCTGATCACGATCCTCAAAGATGCGCAGGTGAATGATCTTGGAGGCCAGGTAGTCGGCATCCGTTTCGCCGTCCGAACGCTCTATCCCCAAAAGGATCAGCACACCGCGGCCGATCGCCCCTACGGTCCTGCCCTCCACCTCCACCCGCGCCTCCCGTACCCTCTGGACTACCGCCCGCATATTCCGTAACCATTCCCCTGCGTCATCGGCAGGAGCGGCGGCACGCCGCGAATGCAGCGCGCCTGAAGGCGATCCTACCGAAACACGAACTATCGTTGGCCGGTTGTGAAACAAAGCTCACGACATGGCGTAGTGTCAATAATTTCTTTTCCCGGAAAAATCAAGCGCATAATGCATATCGGCCAAAAACCCGCGGGCTGCAGCAAAAAAGGGCTTTATTTTAGGGCTGATTTATAGTAATAAACCTTATCCGCAAGCTCACGTGATGAACAGGGAGGCATGATGATCAGGTGTGCGGTTACCGGCGCATGCGGCAGGATGGGCAGAGCGGTCATGCGCGCCGTCACTGAGGCGAACGACATGCAGCTGGCCGGGGCCACCGAGCAACCCGGGCTCGCCGTCATCGGTGCAGATGTGGGTGATCTGCTCGGAACGGAGAAGTCGGGCATCACCATAGTGGACCGCCTGGCGAAGATTGCGCCTGATCCCGACGTCATCATCGACTTTACCGCACCCGAATCAGCGCTTGCGCATATGGAGTGGGCCGCATCCCGGCACATCGCTGCGGTGATCGGCACCACCGGATTTTCTTCAGGGCAGAACGCCCGCATCAAGGAACTGGCCCGGACCATCGCCTGCGTCTGCTCACCCAACATGAGCGTCGGCATCAATCTCATGTTCACCCTCATTGACCGGGTGGCGCGGATTCTCCACGACCGATACGACATTGAGATCATCGAAGCGCACCACCGCCTGAAAAAGGACGCGCCCAGCGGCACGGCGGTCACAATGGCCCAGATCCTCGCGGAAGCGACGGGGCGGGACCTGGAATCGGTGGCAGTGCACCAGCGCAAGGGGCTGGTCGGCGCCCGGCGCCGGGACGAAATCGGCATCCAGGTTGTCAGGGCCGGCGACATTGTGGGCGACCACACCGTGCTCTTCGCCGGGGAGGGAGAACGCCTGGAAATCACCCACCGCGCCCACAGCCGTGATACCTTCGCCGCCGGGGCGGTGCGGGCAGCCGCCTGGGTAACCGCCCGGCCGCCCGGCCTGTACGACATGCGCGACGTGCTGGGACTCTCATCATCAGAACCCGGTTAACCGGGCGACGCCGTAAAAAGGAACCACACCGACATGATCACCATTGAAAAAGCGGAACGCATAAAAAACCTGCCGCCCTATCTGTTTGCCAAGATCGACGTGATGAAATCGGAGATGCAGAAGAAAGGGGCGGACCTCATTGATCTGGGAATCGGCGATCCCGACCTGCCCACCCCCGGCCACATCATTGCCGCCCTGGAGCGGGCGGCGCGGGATCCCAAAAACCACCGCTATCCCAGCTACAGCGGCATGATGGAATTCCGCGAGGCGGTGGCGCACTGGTATCAGCAGCGTTTCGGGGTGATGCTCAACCCCGCCACCGAGGTCATTGCCCTGATCGGATCCAAGGAGGGCATTGCCCACATCCCCCTGGCTTTCATCAACCCGCGTGACATGGTGCTGGTGCCCGATCCCGGCTACCCGGTGTACAATACCGCCACCCTGTTCGCCGGCGGTCAGCCCTATTTCATGCCCCTGCTCAAGCAGAACAACTTCCTGCCCGATTTTTCCGCCATTCCCCCCGAGGTGGCGCGGCAGGCAAAGCTGATGTACCTCAACTATCCCAACAATCCCACCGCTGCGGTTGCCGATCGCGCCTTCTATGAAGAGGCGGTAGCATTTGCCCGCCGTCACCAGATCATCCTCTGCCATGATGCCGCCTATACCGAGCTCTGCTTTGACGGATACCGTCCCTGCAGCATCCTGGAGATTCCCGGGGCCAGGGAGGTGGCGGTCGAGTTTCATTCGCTGTCCAAAACCTACAACATGACCGGCTGGCGCATCGCATTCGTGGTGGGCAACGCCGACATCGTGGCCGGGCTGGGGCAGGTCAAGACCAACATTGATTCGGGCGTTTCCCAGGCGATTCAGCAGGCGGGCATAACCGCACTTACCGGGGACCAATCGTACCTTGCCACGCTGCGAAACATTTATCAGGAGCGGAGGGATCTTCTCACCGCGGGGCTGAAGGATGCGGGTTTCGAGGTTTCCGTTCCCAAGGCCACCTTTTATCTCTGGATCACCGTTCCCCCCGGCTTCACCTCGGAATCATTGACCGCCCACCTGCTCACCCAGGCCGCCATTGTGACCACCCCCGGTAATGGATTCGGGAAATCGGGGGAAGGCTACATCCGCATGGCCCTCACCGTGGACAAGTCACTGATTGCGGAGGCGGTACGGAGAATCAAGGCCCTGCGCTTCAGCCGGGCGTAATGCGATGTTCAGGTGGTTCATGTCGGAGGCGCCGGGTCGTGCCATGCACACCACGGCTCATAGGTGTGGCGGCAAAAGCCCCCTCCCCGGTGAGTCACGGCACATCAGAAGATTATTTTCCAGCAGCCGGTGAGCGGCCATGGCGATTATTGCTTACATCGGCGTCGGCTCTAACCAGGGCGACCGGCGCGCTCACTGCGACGCGGCGCTGGCGCAGATTGGGGCGTATCAGTACACGCGGCTGCTGGGCCAATCCTCGTGGTACCTGACCGAACCATGGGGTTATCGCGAGCAGGATGATTTCCTCAACCTGGCGCTCGCCATAGAAACCGGGCTGGCCCCGCAGGAACTGCTCGGGTTGCTCAAGGCAACCGAGGCGACGCTGGGGCGGCGGGAAACCGTACGCTTCGGGCCGCGCACCATCGACCTTGACATATTGCTGTACGGCGACCTGGTCATGCAGTCTCCTGAGCTGACCATCCCCCATGCGCGCCTGTGCGAGAGACGATTTGTGCTGGCGCCGCTTGAGGAACTGGCGCCGCAGCTGATGCACCCGGTGCGCCGGAAAACCATCTCCCGCCTGCTCGCCGAGCTTGAGGACGCCGGGCGGGTGATCAAACTGGACGGGACATTGCAGTGATGCGATTCATCATTTTTGCCGTTCTCTGTTATCTGCTGTACCGCCTGATCAGGGGCATGCTGGTTTCCCCTCCCCAAAAGCCGGTTGGGCGGCAAAAGCCGGGCGGGCCTGCCATCATTGATGAAATGGTCATTGATCCGGTCTGCCGGGTATACATCCCCAAGCGAGAGGCCATCACCGCGCGATCGCAGGGCGAAACCGTGTACTTCTGCAGCCAGGAATGCATGCACCAATATTTTCAAGACAAGACGGGCAGCGGTTGAGCAGCAACCGACCGTCGCCCCGCGGAAGGAGAGGCCATGAAAATTTTTATTGATACGGCGATGATTGAGGAGATCAGGGAGGCGAACCGGCTCGGGCTGATTGACGGGGTCACCACCAATCCCAGCCTGGTTGCAAAATCGGGAAAGGAGTTTCTTCCGCTGATCCAGGAAATCTGCGAAACGGTAAACGGACCAATCAGCGTTGAGGCAGTGAGCACCGCAGCCCCGGAGATGGTGACCGAGGCGCGCCGGCTTGCCGCCATCCACCCCAACGTGGTCGTCAAGCTGCCCATGACCCGGGACGGGCTGATGGCCACCAGGGAACTGGCGGACAGAAATGTTCGGGTGAACATGACCCTGGTCTTTTCACCCACCCAGGCGCTGCTTGCCGCCAAGGCGGGCGCCGCCTACGTCAGCCCCTTTGTGGGAAGGCTGGATGACATTTCCCACCCCGGGATGGACCTGGTGGATCAGATCCTCACCATTTACGAGAACTACGACTTCCCCACCGAGGTGATTGTGGCAAGCGTGCGCAACCCCCTCCACGTGCTCGATGCCGCCCTGATGGGGGCGCACATCGCAACCATTCCCTACAAGGTGATTGAGCAGCTCATCCGGCACCCCCTGACCGACCGGGGGATCGAGGCCTTTCTTGCCGACTGGAACAAGGCGCGCAAGCCGTAGGAAGACAAAGATATTATACATTTCCCCGCTCCCCGGCGAGGAGAGAGTGAGCTGTCGAGTCTTTTGCCTTGTACCTATGCGGGGAAATGACGTGAGTCCAATGCTTGTCATTTCGAAGGAGTTGCACAGCGGCGACTGAGAAATCGTTACAATTATCATGGAAGATTTCTCACCTTCGTTCGAAATGACATTCTTTCAAAAAAAACGCCGAAATACTTCACATCGCTGCGGCGGAGTATTCCGGCGTACCTTTATACCTTCTTGTGGCGGCGACAGCCGACGCGAGGCTACTTTAAGCTCTTGAGCTTGGCGCGGGCGATTTCCGCCTGCTCGGACGCGGGAAAGCGCTCGATGATCTTCTGCAGCAGCAGCTTGGCGCTGTTCCCATCGTTGAGGGCAATGAAGGAGAACGCCTGCTTGAGCATGGCGTCCGGAAGCTTGTTGCCCTGGGGAAACTTCTTCACCACCTCTTCATATTCCAGGATGGCCTCCTCGTACTTCTTCTCCTTGTAATAGGCCTCGCCGATGCCGAACTGGGCGTTGTCCGAATACTCGGTCTGGGGAAACAGCTCCAAAAATTTTTTAAACTCCTCCCGGGCCGCCTTGTAATCGCCCTTGGTCAGCTTGGAATAGGCGCCGTTGTACAGCTCTTCCGGATCCACGCTGCCGGCCACATTGGCCAGGTTCGCCGGCGGGGAGACCGGAGCGGCCGCCGGGGGAAGATCCTCGCGCAGCTTCAGATCCGGCGCGGCGCCGGGCTCGGTCACCTTCATGCCCAGCATGGTCTTGATCATCGCCACCTCCTCCTGGAGCTGGCGAACTTCCTGGTCATTTTTGCCGATATGGGTGGTAAGGGTTTCCTGCAGGGCGATGACATCGTCCGACGCCTTCTGGGAATAGTGCTTGCCTTCCTCCACCGTCCCGCCCAGGCGCTGCATGTCCGCCTTGACCGCGTCAACCTGCGTTTCCAGGTCCGCCTGCTTCTGGCGAACCTCCTGGACCTCTTTCCGCTGCCGGGTCACCTTCTTGTCCAGCGCGCTCAGATCGCCCTGGGTCGCCGGCGCGATGCAGCCCGCCATCGCCGCCAGACATAACACAACGCACAGCTCATACCATGTTTTCAAGGTCGTCACCTCGTCTCCGCCTGCAGCGGCCGCCGGAGATGCGCGCGGCATCCCGGAAACCGCCCCGGCTGATTGTGTTACTGGACAACGAATTCCGCCCTTCGATTTTTAGCCCAGTCCGCTTCGGTGTGCCCCTGAATGGAGGGCCGCTCCTCGCCGAAGCTGATGGTTGAAAGCTGGGCGGCGTTGACGCCCAGGCTGATCAGGTACCGCTTCACGCTGTTGGAGCGCCGTTCCCCCAGCGCCACATTATACTCATCGGTGCCCCGCTCGTCGCAGTGGCCCTCGATGATCACGTCCCGCTGCGCATTATTCATCAGCCAGGCCGCGTTCTGGGCAAGAACGGCCTTGGCCTGATCGCTCAGGGAAAAATCGTCGAATTCAAAATAGACCGGGGCCAGGATCCCGCCGTTCTTCTGCCGGAGCTCGGCCACCTTGCGCCGCGCCTCCTCCAGCTCCTGTTCACTGATCCCCTCCTCCCCCAGCGGCTTCATGGTCTCCTCCTCCAACGCCGCATCGCCGCGCCGGTCCTTCTTGACCGCCCGGCGGGAACAGGCATTGAGGGAGACCAGGCTCACCGCAAAGATCACCATAACCAGCAGACACAGCATCCTCTTCATTGTTTCCATCACATCTCCTTTCAACAGCACGGTTGATCTGGTTATCGCATGCTTATCGATAGTCGATATACGGCGACCAGCTGGGGTTGGTGTCATTGCCCTCCCCTCCGGTCACCTGTCTCACCCCCGAACCATCCGCCAGCATGATGAAAATCTTCTTTTTGCCGTAGCGGTTGGAGGAAAACGCGATATGCCGCCCATCCGGCGACCACGCGGGACCCTCGCAGCTTCCCGAGTCGGTCAACTGGCGCGGATTGCTCCCGTCGGCGTTAATGGTGCAGATGGAAAAGGCGCCACCCGCCATGGAGGCATAGGCAATCTTGTCGCCCCGGGGGGACCAGGACGGCGAGGTGTTATAATTGCCGGCAAACGTGATCCGCCTCACCTTGTCGGTTTGCAGGTCCATGCTGTAGATCTGCGGAGTGCCGGCGCGGTTGGAAACAAAGGCAATTTCCCTGCCGTCCGGCGACCAGCAGGGTGATACATCATTGGACCACTCCTTGGTCAGCCGCCTGAGCTTCTCGCCCTGGGGGCTGATCAGATAAATGTCTGAATTACCATTATCCTCACTTAAGGTCAACACTATTTTCCCGCCGTCGGGAGACCAGTCGGCGGCCAGATTGATCCCCCGGTAATGGGATATTTTGACCTCCGCCCCCTGAAAGAGGTCTTTCATATACACGTCGGGATTGCCGGCCTTGTACGAGGTGTACAGCAGCTTTTTCCCGTCGGGCGACCAGGCGGGCGAGAGCACAATGGAGCGGTGGCTGGTCACCTGGGTCTGGTTCTTCCCGTCAAAGTCGACGAGGTATGCCTCCTTGCGGCCGCTGCGGTCCGATATGAACGCGATCCGGGTTTGGAAAATGCCTTTTTCCCCGGTGAGCTGATAGATGATCTCATCGGCAAACTTGTGTCCCATCAGCCGTGCGTCGCCCGGCGCACCGAAGTAGCGCTTGCCTGATATAAAGCTGCCCTTGACCACATCATACAGCCGCGCCTCAACCCGCAGATTGGTTGCCTCCTGATACACCCCTCCCCGGGCCAGGGCCTCGGCGCCGAGCAGCGACCAGTCGTCCCATCGGATGCGGTCGGCGGTTATCTCCTTGTCATCGGGATTGGCGATAAAGGTCTTCGGGTCAATCAGGCGGAACAGCCCGCTGATCTCCAGATCCCCGGAGATGACCGATGAGATGGTTTTGGCCACCTCGCCGGTGTTGGCGGCGCCGCCCACATTCTTGAAGGGCTCGATGGCGACGGGAAACTTTGAGGTCGCCGGCGCATCAATGTACACATAAATCTTTGCCGCCGCGCTGCTCAACACCCCCGGCGCCAGCAGCAGCAGACAGGTTACGATGGTTTTTTTCATCATCTCCTCATTCCAACAATTCGCCCACCGGGAACACAATGCCGGTTTCGAATGATGACTCCCTGATATTGAAGTCGGCAAAGGGCGGCAGCGGGCTGCTTTTTTTCACCGCCCGGAAGGCTGAATCGTCAAGGTAGATATTCCCGGTTTTCTGTTCGAAGGTGACCTCGGTGATTTCCCCATCCGATCCGATGGTAATGCCGATGACCACTTCCATGCCGCGCATGTCTTCCAGCACGCCCCGCGGCAGGGCGAGGTTCCAGTTGCCCTTTATTTTCTGTTCAATGGCCTGGTAGTACATGCGGTAATTGAGCGGAAGGTTGGCGATCCGGCCGCCCCCCGGCCCGACTCCTCCGCCGTCTCCTCCCGGCCCCGTCCCCGGGCCTCCCGCGCCCGCGGCCGCTCCTCCGGATCCGCCGCCCCCGGCAAGATTTTCACGGATGCGCGCCAGCGCTTCCTCGCGCCGCTGATCGCCCACCTTATCCCGTATTTTATCCAGGGCGGTGGAGTACTCCTTCTCGGCATCGGCCGGCTTCGCTTTTTTCGGAGCGGCGGCCGCCGCCGCTTTCTTGCTCTCCTTGTCGGTCATGGTGACGCCGGCTTTTTTCGGCTCCACCGCCGGCTTTTCCACCGCCGGTTTCTCGACCGCCTCCTTCTTAAGCGGCGCCGGAGGCGGCGCGGGCTTTTGCGGCGCTTCGGTCACCGCCACCTTCTTCGCCGCGTCCCCCGCCCCGGGACCTTCACTCCCCCCGCCCGGCCTGCCTCCCGGCATGTCCACCAGGCTGACCCGGTAGGCGGAGGAAAAATAGGTGCGCTCCGGCCGGTACCAGGAGGGAACACCCACCAGCACGATGATGAGAATGAGATGTAAGGCCGAGGAGACAACGACGCCCCACATCAGGCGGGGCTCCGAGGCCGGATTTTTCGGGATGATCTGCACAGCCGCTACCCCTTGGTTTCAAGCGGAACGGTGATCATGCCCAGCTGTTCGATTCCCGCGCTTTTTATGGCCCCCATGGTCTTCACCACAAAGCCGTAGGGAACGGTTTGATCGGCCCTCAGGAAGATTTCCCGGTCCGACCGGTTCTGGTAAATTTTTTTCAGGGTATCCTCGAGGAGGGACAATTCAACCTTGCGATCGTTGAGATAGATCTCATTTTCCTTCGGTATGGAAATGGTGATCCGCTTTTCCTTGGAGGGAAGGGTTTTGCCCTGGGCCTGGGGCAGGTTGACATCGATGCCTTCCTGCATCATCGGGGCGGTCACCATGAAGATGACCAGCAGCACCAGCATGACGTCCACAAAGGGGGTGACGTTTATGTCGGCGAGAAAGCGCTTTGAATCATTGATGCCCGCCATGCCATGTCTCCTGTACGGTCTGCCGCGCGGCGCACGGTCTGGTTGTTAAAAAAACAGTTTTTACCGGCTGTTCAAAACCTGCTCATCCGATGTGGCTCAGGGGGAGGGGCTTTTGAGTCACGAAGCATATGGGTGTTTGTCAACAACCTGCCGGGCTTACAAACCCTTGAGGTGCCGCTCAACAATATTTAAAAATTCGGCGGAAAAGCTTTCCATCTGCGCGGTCACCACCCGCATCTTGTTCAGGTAGTAATTGTAGGCAACCACCGCGGGAATGGCGGCAAACAGCCCCGCCGCCGTGGCAATCAGCGCCTCGGAGATGCCCGGCGCGACGATGGCCAGGCTGGTCGAACCCCTGAAGCCGATTTGCCGGAAGGCATCCATGATGCCCCACACCGTGCCGAACAGACCGATGAACGGGGTGGCGTTGCCGGTGGTGGCAAGGAAGGTGAGCGCGCGCTCCAGCCGGGTCATCTCGTTGCTCGCCACCCGCTTCAGGGTGCGGTCGATGGAGGCCAACTCCTCGGCCAGCCGCCGCTGCCCCTCGCCGTTGGACTGCGGCAACGGGTTGCCGGCGGGAAGCAGGTCCTTGCGGATCTTCTCCACGTCCGCGTATCCCGCCTTGAACATGGTGGCGATGGGGCTGTGCGCCAGCCGCTTGGCCTCCGCGTACGCCTTGGAAAAATTCCGGGTTCCCCAAAACAGGTCCAAAAACGAGCGCGACTCTTTTTCCGCCGCCCGGAACACCCGGAACTTGACCACGATAATCGCCCAGGAAAAAATGGAAAAGAACAGCAGAATCGTCAGCACCATTTTCACCACCAGGCCGGCATGCGACACCAGCTCGACCACGTCGGCGCCCATGCCGGCACCGATGCCCATCTCGCTAACCATAAGCGGCTCAATCATTGTCCCTGCTCCTCCCCTGTCCCTCGCTTCTCCCGGCCGGTTTTCGCCCGGGATGACTTGAATTTTTCGTTCAGCCTGGCACACACCACATCGGGCACCAGGCCCTTCAGGCATCCGCCCGCCGCGGCAACCTCCTTGATCAGGCGCGAACTGACATAAAACCACTGCAGGCCGGTTATCATAAAAATGGTCTCCACGTTCCGGTTGAGCTTCCGGTTCATCAGGGTCATCTGCAGCTCATACTCGTAGTCGGACATGGCCCGCAGCCCCCGCACAATCACCCGGATCTTTTTTCTGGTCACGTAATCAACCAGCAATCCGTCAAAGGTGTCAAGGCTCACCCCGGGATAGTCGCGGGTGGCCTCACGGATCATGTCCAGGCGTTCGGCGATGGTAAACAGCGGATTCTTGCTTGTATTAACGGCCACGGTGACGATCAGCTTGTCAAAAATATTGAGGGCGCGCTCGATAATGCTCACGTGTCCGTTGGTGATCGGATCAAAGGATCCGGGATAGATGGCAACCTTCTCCATGGATGACGCTCCTCCGACGGTTATGCGGTAAAAAAGGAAATGACGGTCTCGCCGTACCTGCGGCGATCCGAGAGGACAAGCGGCCCGTAGCTGCTCACGATCTCATCGCGGACGTGGTGCTCGGCCACGACCACGCCACCCGCCCGCAGTATCGCACTCCGGGCAAGCACGCGCAACGCTCCCTGCGCCAAACCGCTGCCATAGGGGGGATCAAGAAAGGCCACATCAAAGGTCTGCTGCCTGCGCTGCAGCACCCGCATCCCCTCCTCGACGCTCAGCCGCAGGATCTCGCAGCTGCCGATCAGGTCAAGCGCCCGGACATTTTTCTCCAGCACCTCGAGGGCGCGGGGATGCTGCTCGATAAAGACGACGCGCGATGCGCCGCGGCTTAACGCCTCGATCCCGAGACCGCCGGTGCCGGCAAACAGGTCAACCGCGTTCCGTTCCTCCCACGCCGGTTGCAGGATATTGAACAGCGCTTCCCGGACCCGGTCGGCGGTGGGCCGGATGTGCCGACCCCGGAAGGAGGCGAGTTTCCTTCCTTTCAGAGTTCCGCTGATTACGCGCAAGGGGTTCTTACCGCCCTGTCATCATATGAGGTGAAATGATAAAGGATAGCGCCCGCATTGTCAATGTACAATTTGTCCGACGCCGTCCGCCGATGCCATTATATTTATATTTATTACTATCGCGATCGGGGCGCCGGTCGCGGCGCGGTTCGAAGGCGGCAGGGAAGCGCCTGCGCTCGAACACAGGGGGAAAAGAGAGCTGGGGATACACAACCGGGGAAGGCATGATCCGGCCGGCGCGCGGCTACTCCAGGAGAACATTGAGGACGACAAATTCCTTTCTGCCCGCGGGGATGGCGACCTCCACCGCGTCGCCGACCTTCCGGCCGATCAGGGCCTTGGCAATGGGTGAGTGCACCGAGATTTTTTTCTGCTTGATGTCCGACTCGTCGGCCCCGACGATCTTATAGGATACGGTTTCACCGGTGTCCTGGTCTTCCAGCTGGATGGTCGCGCCGAAGACCACCGTTCCCGCCTGGGCCTTGCTGGTATCGATCAAATGGGCCATGGACAGCTTGGTTTCAATCTCCCGGATGCGCCCTTCCAGCAGCCCCTGCTGGTGCTTGGCCGCCTCGTACTCGGCGTTTTCGCTCAGGTCGCCGTGCTCCCGGGCCAGGCCGATCTCCCGGACAATTTTAGGGCGCTCCACGTTCTTCAGACGCTTCAGCTCCTGCTGCAATGATTCGTATCCCTCGCGGGTCATGGGTACCTTGCCGCTCACTGTCTCCCCGTCACGCCGCGGTGGCCGCGTCCGCTACACCCAGTAGAGGAACATCCCGCACCGCTCGCAGTTTCTCAATTCCCGGTTCCCGATCTCCCGCACCATCAGGCGCTTGGGAACCGACACGTAACATCCCATGCAGTTGTTTCCCACCACCGGCACCACTGCCCGTCCGAACCGCTTCATCAGCTTGTGGTACTTGGCGAGCACCGCCGGGGGGAGCGACTGCTCCAGCCGCTCCTTGGCCTTTTGCAGCTGATCCTCCCCCTTGATTTTCAGCCCCATTTTCTTCTCGACATTTTTCACATCCTTGCTCGCCACTTCGGCAATCATGCAATCCAGGTCCTGCAGCATCACCAGCGTTTGTAAAATCTTATGCATGGGCTAGGCGGCTCCTCCAATGAGCGTGATAAATTCCTCAAAGGTTGTTACCTCAAACAGCGCTCGCTTGAGCAGCTTGTCGTTCACCACCTCAACCAGCTTTCCCAGAAACACCAGGTAGGTGACGTCCTGGGGGGGCGCCACCACCATGAAAAATATCTTTACCGGCTTCTTGTCGGGCGCGCCGAAGTCAATCCCGTCGCGCTTGAGCGCGCAGAGCACCGTCAGCTTCTGCACCGCGATGGTGCGGCAGTGGGGTATGGCGATGCCCCCCCCGATGCCGGTGCTGCCCAGTCCCTCCCGCTTATGCAGCAGGTCATAGACCAGGGCCGTCCGGAAGACGCGCTTCCGCTCCTCCAGCCAGGCGGCCATTTCCTTGAGGACGTCGTCCTTGGTGGATGCCTTCAGTTCCGGAATAAAAAGATCGGGGGTGAAATAGCTCTGCAGCTCGCTCTGTTTCATAGGCACCAGGGGGCAGGGTTTGCGCGGCAGGTGTTACCGTGCACCTTTATAAATTAAGTTTCATGTATCACATCATCTTCAAAAATGCTACCGAAAAAATCACCGGAGAGCCACGTAATCCAGGAACGCCATAACTAGTTGTATCGTACCTGCTGACCGATCTGCCATTAATGCCGTATCGTGTCCCCGGAACGAGCGGAGGCGCGGGGAGGGCATCGCCCTTGACAGCACCTTTTTTTTATGGTCTCCTCTGCACATGCCCGCGCCGGGCAGGCCAACCGCCATCTGAAAGGATCGCTCATGAGACTCAAAACCGAATTTGCCGAGTACGTGAAAAACGCGCTGCGCATCCCCCTGGTGGGCATCGCCCCTCCCGACGATTTCCCCCCCGACGACCTGGAACGCATATCGCTGGTGGTGAAAACCTTTGCCCGGGCCACGCCCCTCTCCCAGGGGAACGACGCGGTGCTGACCCCGCGCGATTTTCTTCCCGAGGCGCGGTCGGTGATCATCACCGGTTATCCTGCTTACATGGGAGAGGTGGCCGGCTTTGAAGCCTGCCGGGAAAAGCTGCTGGGACGGGGTGAGCCCTCCCACGTCACCGTGCAATTGCTGCTGGACAGCGCGGAAAAGGGCGGGAAGATCGTGGAGTTCTTCGCCGAACGGGGATTTCAGTGCTTTTCCCTGGTGGGCGGGCAATTTCCCATCAAGCTGCTCGCGTCGCAATGCGGCGTCGGATGCTATGGAAAAAACGCCATCATCCAGCATCCCGACTTCGGCTCCTGGATATCCCTCGCCGCCTACGTGACCGACGCGGAGCTTGAGCCGGACGCGCCGCTTGCCGGGACCTGCGGGAGCTGCGAGCTCTGCCTCTCGGCCTGCCCCACCGGAGCCCTCTTCGCCCCCTACCGCTGCGATATGACCCGGTGCCTCGATTTTCATCTCGGCCACAATAAGCAGCTCGTCCCCGTTTCCATCCGCGAGAAAAGCAGCAACCTGATGGGTGAGGGATGCACCGCCTGCCGGGACATCTGCCCCAAAAACCGCCGGCTCAAGCCGATCGAGGGATTCCGGCCGCCGCCGGAGCTGCTGCACCCGCCGCTGCTTGAGGTGTTCCACATGACCGACGAGGCATGGGAAAGCGGATTTGCCGCAACCCTCATGGGTTTCTTCCTGATGGACAAGAAATATCTTAAGCGCAATGCCGCCATCGCGCTGGGAAATTTCAGGGACGAGCGGGCGGTGCCGGTGCTGGCGCACGAGCTCAACCAGGGGGATGCGGCGGTGCGGGGATACGCGGCATGGGCGCTGGGAACCATCGGGGGCAAGGCTGCTGCCGCACATCTCAGCGCGGCGGGCGACCGGGAAGCCGATCCGCAGATACGCGAGGAGATCCAGCTCGCGCGCGAGGCCGCGCGCCGCTGAGGATGAGCGCAGACTGACCGACGGTCGTTTTTCACCGGCATGCGGCAAACCGCTTTTGCAACAACCGGCTAGGGCTCAACCCGCTTGATATCCTTGATCTTGAGCTGCACGCTCCGCACACCCTGCCATTCATTGATCTGGGGAACAAAGGCTATCCGTATCCTGCCCCGCGGCGACGATGCCTCGCCGGTACCGAGGGCGTGAAAGCGCTCGGCCAGCTTAAAGCCGATGGCATCATAGCCGACGCCGTCCTCCCTGATTTTAAGCTTGAGATGCCCCCCGTTGACCACCTGGGAGCTGAAGGAGTCAAAGGCAGGCGATGCAAAGGTGGGCTCGGGATTGCAGAAGCCGAAGGGTTCGAGCCGGGCGATCTCCCGCACCACCGCCTCGGAAAACTCCTGCAGCCGGACCTCCGCGTCAATCGTCAGATACGGGGCATAGGCGCCCGCATCGGCGCTGTCCTTGACTGCCGCGTCAAAGAGCTCCCGGAAGGCCGCGAGGTTATCCATCCGGATGGACAGTCCCGCCGCGGAATGGTGGCCGCCGAACTTTTCCAGCACCCGCCCGCAGGCCTTTAACCCCTCGTACAGATGAAACCGGTCATGGCTCCGCGCCGACCCTTTCCCCATGCCGGTGGCCTGATCACAGGCGATGAGAACCGCCGGTTTGCAATAGCGCTCGAGCAGGCGGGAGGCGCAGATGCCGATCACGCCGGGGTGCCATTCAGGCGAAGCCAGCACGATGGCCCGGCGATCGTCCTCCCCGGCCTCTGCCTCCACCAGCGCGCATGCTTCCTTGAAGATGCGGCTCTCCATCCGCTGCCGCCTGAGATTTTCTTCATCCAGGTGCGCCGCTATCCGTCGCGCTTCCCCCTGGTCGTCGGTAATCAGCAGCCTGACCGAATCCTGCGCCCGGCCGATGCGCCCGGCGGCGTTAATCCGCGGGGCAAGCCTGAATGCCACCTGAAAGGAACTGATCGACTCCGGGGCCAGTCCGCAAACCTCCTTGAGCGCCCGGATGCCTTTCCGGCTGCTCCGCGCCAGCTCGATCAGCCCGTGCTTCACCAGGATGCGGTTCTCATCCACCAGGGGCACCATGTCGGCGATGGTGCCCAGCGCAACCAGGTCAAGGTATTCACGCAGGTTCGGCTCGGCGCGCCCGGCAAAGAACTGCCGTTCCCGCAACCGGGTGCGCAAGCCCATGAGCAGATTGAATGCCACCCCCACCCCGGCCAGCCCGTCGAAGGGGAAGCCGCAGTCCCGCCGCTTGGGATTCAGCACCGCGGTGGCGGGGGGCAGCTCGGGGGGGACCTCGTGATGATCGGTGATGATCACATCGATGCCCTGCTGCCGGGCAAAGCGGACCTGCTCCCGATCGGAGCTGCCGCAGTCAACGGTGATGACCAGCCGCACGCCTTTCTCCCTCATCAGCTGCAGGGTGTCGCGGTGCAGCCCGTAGCCTTCGGTCAGCCGGTCGGGGATGTGGAAGGAAACCTCCGCACCGAGACCGCTGAGAAACAGGTAGAGCACCGCGATCCCCGATATGCCGTCCACATCATAATCGCCATAGAGCAGCATCGGCTCGCGCCGCTCAAGCGCCAGGCAGATGCGCTCCACCGCCGCATCCATGTCCTTCATGAGAAAGGGGGAGTGCAGACTGCTCAGCCGCGGCGAGAGAAAACCTTCCGCCGCCTCGGGGGTGGTGATATTGCGGCCGGCCAGGAGCCGGCCGAGCAGCGGGGAAATGCCCAGCTGTGAAGCAAGCGAGTGCGGGTCGGCATCGGCGGGGGGGAGAATGCGCCATTGTTTTTCAGCAGGGGTACGTGCCACGGCGGATAATCAGAAGGTTTCGAAAACAATCATTGCGAGTGCCGCACCCTTTGCTGTCACTTGTCACATCGCACGAAAGGCGCAACGGCTGCAACGCGTATTGTTACAAAAAAAGACCTTTCCTTCAGCAACTCCTCAGCGCCAGCCTACCAAAATGACCGGTCAAGTCAAGGAAAGAAAGGGAAAAATTTCAATTGAGATTTGTGTCCGCCGATGATAGGTAATGGGCACGCCGGTGTCAAGGACACAGGGCAGATGACGACGACACCAGGCACGACGAATCTTGTACCGTGAACTTTCCATGGCAGAACCACGATTGAAAAAGAGATCGTTGCGTGGCGAACGGGCACAGGCGCTGCTGATCCGGGCGCTCTACTACCTCATCCCCCGGCTGCCGCTGCGCACCGCCTATGGTCTTTCCCGCCGGATTTCCGCACTGCTCATCCGGCTGCTCCCCCGGCAGCGCACGGCGGTTCTGGGCAATCTCGATGTCGCCTTCGGCAGCAGCCTCGGCAGGGCCGAAAAGCTGGACATCGCCGCGGCCATGACCGACAATATGCTCAAGTCGTTCTTCGAGTGCATGTATCTGGCCAGCCCGCTTCACCGCAAGATCGAAGGAACGGCGGCCATCCAGGGAAGGGAACATCTGGACCGCGCGCTGGCGGACGGCGCCGGCGTCATCGCGGTGAGCGCCCACTTCGGCAACTTCATCAACCTGGGGTCGATCATGGTGCGGGCGGGATATCCCTTCCACATGGTGCTGCGCGACCCCGCAAGCGAACCCCTCTCCCGCCTGTTTCGCTACTTCAGGCGCAAGGCGGGCCAGCAGTGGATTAACACCACCCCGGCGGCGCAATGCCGGCGCGAGATGCTGCGGCGCCTGCGGGGCAATGAGATCATCTGCATTATCGCCGACGAGTACAAGCGGCACGGCGGCGTCACCGTTCCGTTTTTTGGCCATCCGGTCCCCACCGCAACCGGGCCGGCGCTGCTCGCGCTGCGAACCGGCGCCGCGCTGCTCCCGCTCTTCGTGGTCCGGCAGCCGGACGACACCCACCGGGTGATCATCGACCCTCCGCTTGAGCATGCGCCGACGGGAGACCGCGACGCCGACGTACGCGCCCTGACCGCCCTGTTTACCGGGCGCATTGAACACTACATACGGAGCTATCCTGATCAGTGGTGGTGGCTGAATCGACGGTGGAAGGGCATTTCGCGGGGGGACAAGCACTATCGCGGCTGATGATCGTCGGCGGGCGCCGGCCGCGAGAGCTGGCGGGATATGCTGTCGAGCATGCCGTTGACAAACGAGCCGGACTGGTCCGAGCCGAAGCGCTTGCCCAGCTCGACCGCTTCATTGATCACAACCTTGGTGGGAATATCCGGGCAGCCGAGCAGCTCAAAAATGGCCAGGCGCAGTATGCTGCGGTCGACAATGGTGATGCGCTCCAGCCGCCAGTGCTCGGAGAAGCTTTCGATGATGGCATCGATCTTGGCGCGGTGCTCGCAGACGCCGGCAACGATGCGGCGGGCAAATTCCTGCAGCTCGGGTGAGGGATTGAAGTGCCGCCAGAAGAGATCAACCGTTTCGTCGGCGTCGCCGCCGCTCATCTCCATCTGATACAGAACCTGCAGGGCGATCTCCCGTGACCGTGTTCGCCTTCCCACTGTTTCTCTCCCGGACCGGTCCGGTCATCGCCTGCCGCAGCGCGCCGCTCAGACCGTTTTGAGCACGTTGACCATTTCAATCGCCGCCAGCGCGGCGTCCCACCCCTTGTTTCCCGACTTGGTGCCGGCCCGCTCGATGGCCTGTTCGATGGTGTCGGTGGTGAGGATGCCGAAGGAAACCGGCAGGCCGGTCTCGAGGGCGACCTGGGCAATCCCCTTGGTCACCTCGGCGCTGATATATTCGAAATGGGGGGTTGCGCCACGGATCACCGCGCCCAGGCAGATGACGGCATCGTATGCGCCGGACGCGGCAAGCTTCTTGGCCATGAGCGGTATTTCAAATGATCCGGGTACCCGCGCCACGGTAATCATGCCCTCGTCCGCGCCATGCCGGGCAAGGGCGTCCAGCGCCCCCTCCAGCAGCCGCCGGTTGATAAAATCATTGAACCGCGACACCACGATCCCGAACCGCATCCCCTTGGCCTGCAACGCCCCTTCCACAACCCTGGCCATACATTCCTCCTTTGTAGGCATCCCCGACCGCCGCCCGGCTAATCAAAGCTGAGCATGTGCCCCATTTTCTTCTGCTTGGTTTTCAGATAGCGGACATTGCTGCCCGTCGGCTTGATTTCGATGGGAACGCGCTCGCTCACGATCAGGCCGTAGCCCTCGAGGCCGATGATCTTTTTGGGATTGTTGGTCATCAGGCGCATGCGCTGTATCCCCAGGTCGCGCAGGATCTGGGCGCCCACGCCGTAATCCCGTAAGTCTGCGCTGAAGCCGAGCGCCTCGTTGGCCTCCACCGTGTCCTTGCCCTCGTCCTGCAGCGCATACGCCCGCATTTTGTTGACGAAGCCGATCCCCCTCCCCTCCTGCCGCATGTAGACGATGACCCCCCGGCCCTCCTTGTTGATCAGCTCCATGGCGGCATGCAGCTGCTGCCCGCAGTCACAGCGCTCCGACCCCAGGGCGTCGCCGGTCAGGCACTCGGAGTGCACCCGCACCAGCACCGCGTCATCCTTGTTCCAGGCGCCCTTGACCAGGGCGATGTGCTGGTTGCGGTCCACCTCGCTTTCATAAATGATGGCGGTGAATTCACCCCCGTAGCAGGTGGGGATAGCCGTGGTCACCGCCCGCCGCACCAGCGATTCAAACTGCAGCCGGTGGGTGATGAGATCGGCAATGGTGATGATCTTCAACCCGTGCATGGCGGCAAACGTCTCGAGATCGGGCATGCGCGCCATGGTCCCGTCGTCATTCATGATCTCGCAGATCACCCCCGCCGGCTTGAGGCCGGCCAGGCGCGCCAGATCCACCGATCCCTCGGTCTGCCCGGTTCTGAACAGCACGCCTCCCTGCCGGGATTGCAGCGGAAAGATGTGTCCCGGACGGGCGAGATCCTCGGGCCGGGCACCCTCGGCAATGGCGGTCTGGATGGTGACCGCCCGGTCCTCCGCCGATATGCCGGTGCTGACCCCCTTTTTGGCATCGACGGAAACGGTGAATGCGGTCTGGAAGGCCGATGTGTTCTCTTCCACCATCAGCGGCAGGTCAAGCTGGCGCAGCCGGTCCTCGGTGAGCGAAAGGCAGATAAGCCCCCGGCCGTGCTTCGCCATGAAATTGATCGCCTCCGGCGTGACCTTTTCCGCGGCCATGGTCAGATCGCCTTCGTTCTCGCGGTCTTCATTGTCGCAGAGAATAACCATCTTCCCCTGGCGTATGTCGTCCAGGGCATCCTTGATTGAACTTATGGCCATTGTCTTCAAACTCCTTTGTGTCACCTGGCGTCAGACAGCTGAGTATACACCAGAAACTCATGAAAAGCCATGCTCCGCCAGGAAGCCGGCGTCAATCTTCGCCCCGCCCCGGCGGCCGCTCAGGCGCTCTATATATTTACCGACAATGTCGGTTTCGATGTTCACCGCGTCGCCGACCTTCCTGCCGGCAAGCAGCGTATGCGCTGCGGTATAGTCAATGATCATGACGGTGAAGCGGCTGCCCCGCACCTGGTTGACGGTGAGGCTCACCCCGTCCACCGCCACCGACCCTTTCTCCACCACGAACCGGATGGACCGGTCGGAAATCTGAAAGGTCATCTCCAGGGAGCGGCCCTCCTGCCGGAGGGCAACCACCCTTCCCGGTTCATCCACATGCCCGGTCACCAGATGGCCGCCCAGGCGTCCGGAAAAGGTAAGGGCGCGCTCGAGATGAACCCGCTGCCCCGGCTTTTTTGCGCCCAGGGTGGTGGTGCTCACCGTTTCCATTGATGCCTCGACGCTGAAGGACCGGTCACTCCGTGCGGTGACGGTAAGGCACACCCCGTCCACCGCGACGCTGTCCCCCTCCTTCAGGTCATCCAATAGAGGAGCATGGCTGATGGTCAGCAGCACCGAACCGGTGCGGCTCTCCACCGACGCGATGGCGCCGATATCTTCAATCAGGCCGGTGAACATGGTTCCGCCCCGCGGCACGAATGGGACCGCCCGCGCCCCGGCTCCGGGCACAACCGCTTACCCGGGCTTCCTGGTTGTGTACATAGCCCTCCACCAGAATGTCCTCGCCGGATCGTTTGATCGCAAGATGGTGAACGGCAAGGGCCCTGTCCACCGAGGCCGCGCCTTCTCCCGCGGTGATCCCGTAGGATAATCGCCCGCCGATGATTTTCGGCGCGTAGAAAAAAATGATTTTATCCACGATGTCCGATGCCAGGGCCGACGTGCTGATGCCGGTCCCCCCTTCGATGAGCAGGCTACTGATGCCGCGTTTCCCCAGCTGTCGCATCAGCTTCCGCAGATCAACCCTGCCGTCCCTTCCGTCGGCGGTTATAATGCTCACCCCCCCGATCCGTTCCAGCCGTTTCTTTTTTGCCTGCGGCGCCCGGCCGGTGGTTGAGATGATCACCCCGGCGGCGGAATCGGGATTGAACACCCGCGCCCGGGGGGAAATGCGCAGCCGGCTGTCGACGATCACCCGCACCGGATCCTTTCCCGGTCTGCCGGGCAGCCGGGTGGTGAGCAGCGGGTCATCCGCCTCAACCGTGCCGATGCCCACCAGTATGGCGTCCACCCGGTCCCTGAGCCGGTGCACCGCGCGGATCGACGGCGGGGAGGTAAGCCCGCGCGAATCGCCGGAAGCGGTTGCGATTTTCCCGTCAAGGCTGGATGCAACCTTCAAGATGACGAAGGGCACGCCCCGGGTTATATGCGTGATGTAGGCTTCGTTGAGTTTCCGGCACTCCTCTTCCAGCACCCCGCTTACGATTTGAATGCCAGCCTTCGTTAGCCGCGCCATCCCGCGCCCCGACACCAGGGGATTGGGATCGCCCATGCCGATGACCACCTTTTTGATGCGGCTGGCAATGATGGCATCGGCGCAGGGGGGGGTGCGGCCGAAGTGGCTGCACGGCTCAAGATTCACATACAGGTCGGCGTTGCGGGCCTTCCCGCCCGCCTGGGCCAGGGCGTGAACCTCGGCGTGGGGAGTACCGGCGCGGTGATGATAGCCCATGCCCACGATCCCGCCCCGCCGCACCACGACCGCGCCGACCATCGGGTTGGGACTCACCCTGCCCATGCCCCTGCGGGCCTGGGCCAGGGCAATGCGCATGTAGTGTTCGTGCATGGATGTTCAATTACCCCTTCTGTACCTTCTTGGCGGCCTTCTTTTCCCTGGTGTTGAGCAGATCCTTCACCTCGGTCATGAACTCGGTGATATCCTTGAACTGGCGATACACCGAGGCAAAGCGCACATAGGCAACCTCGTCCAGCCCGTTGAGCTCCCGCATCACCGCCTCGCCGATTTCGGTGCAATTGATCTCCTTGTCGCCGCGGTCCTGAAAGTAGCGCTCCACCCGCTCGACCAGCCCCTCGACGGCGTCGACGCTCACCGGCCGGTTGGAGCAGGCCTTCTGCACCCCGGAAAGGATCTTGCTGCGATCGAACAGCTCCCTTCTCCCGTCCTTTTTGATCACCACCGGCAGGATTTCCTCCACCCGCTCGTGGGTGGTAAAGCGCCGGCGGCAGGCGATGCATTCCCGGCGCCGCCGCACCACCATTCCCTCCTTACTGAGGCGGGAATCGATAACCTTGTTGTCCAAGCTGGTACAGAAGGGACACTTCATCTCGCAATCTCCTCCCTCGCGTCGAAGGGCGCGTGGCGGTCACGCCACCCTAAAATCTGCGCTATTGTATACCTTTCCCGACGTTTGTCAATGTGATACCCGACTCACGGACGAGCTCGCTGGCAAGCGGGTCCGGGTATCCCTCCTCGTAGAAAATGGTCTTGATGCCGGCGTTAATGATCAGCTTCATGCAGATGCTGCAGGGAAGATTGGTGCAGAAAAGCGCGGCGTCCTTGATGGGAATGCCGTAGGCCGCCGCCTGGACGATGGCGTTCTGCTCGGCATGGGAGGCCCGGCAGAGCTCATGTCGCTCACCCGAGGGGATCCGTTTTTTTTCGCGCAGGCACCCCACATCGAGGCAGTGGGCAATGCCCGACGGCGCCCCGTTGTAGCCGGTGGCCAGGATGCGCTTGTCCTTCACCAGCAGCGCGCCCACCTGGCGCCGCAGGCAGGTCGAGCGCTTGGCCACCAGATGGGTAATATCCATGAAGTATCGTTCCCAGCTCGGTCGGTTCATGAGTGCACGCGGCGGTGAAATCCCAGGGATTGCGGTGCGTCGGCGGGATGCCGGCGCTGCCGGCGCCGGTCTCGCGGCGAATGGTCAGGGCTTGCAGAGCTTTCGTTCCAGTGTCGCTATCTTATCGAGTCGTTGTTGGTGCCGCCCGCCCTGAAACGGCGTCTTAAGCCAGGCAGTCACGATCTGCCGCGCCGCTTCATCGGACAGCGTGCTTCCCGCCAGAACCAGGACATTGGCGTCAATGTGCTCCCGGCACTGGCGGGCGGTTGCCGCATCGCCGCAGAGGGCGGCCCTGACGCCGGGGAACTTGTTGGCCACCACCGACATGCCGATGCCGGTGCTGCAGATCAGGATGCCCCGGTCGCAGTCTCCCCGGGACACCGCCTCGGCTACCAGCGCGCCGTAGTCGGGGTAATCAACCGGATGTTCGTCGGAGGCGCCCTTGTCCTGGGGATCAAGCCCCGCCGCCCGCAGCAATGTCTTGAGCGTCTCCTTGAGGGCGATCCCCCGGTGATCAGAGGCTATGCAGAGTTTCATGGCGTGCGCTTCAGCCGGTGAATGCCCTGAATATCAGGGTGGCATTGGTTCCGCCGAATCCGAAGGAGTTCGACATCACCACCCGCACCTTTGCTTCGCGGGGGGTGTTGGGCACGTAGTCCAGGTCGCACTCCGGGTCCGGCGTTTCATAATTGATGGTGGGAGGAATGACCCCGCGGCTGATGGCCAGCACGCTGAAAATGGCCTCGACGCCTCCCGCCGCCCCCAGCAGGTGTCCGGTCATGGACTTGGTGGAGCTGACGGCGATTTTTTTGGCGCGGTCCTTGAATACCGTTTTCATGGCCATGGTCTCCGACAGGTCATTGAGCGGCGTCGAGGTGCCGTGGGCATTGACATAATCAACTTCATCATAGTTGATGCGGGCGTCTTTCAGGGCAATCTCCATGCATTTTGCCGCGCCGATGCCGTTGGGCGACGGGGCCGATATGTGATAGGCATCGGCATTGCAGCCGAAACCGATCAGCTCGGCATAGATGGTGGCCCCCCGCTTCAGCGCATGGTCCAGCTCCTCGAGAACGAGCAGCCCGGCGCCCTCGGCGATGACAAATCCGTCCCGGTCCTTGTCAAAGGGGCGGCTGGCGCGCTGCGGCTCTTCATTTCTGGTGGAAAGGGCCCGCATCGAGCAGAAGCCGCCGATGGCCAGCGGGGTGATGGTTGATTCCGCGCCGCCGGCGATCATCACATCCGCGTCACCGCGCTGAATGATCCGGCAGGCCTCACCGATGGAATGATTCCCGGTGGCGCAGGCGGTGACCACGCTGCTGTTGGGTCCGCGCGCGCCGAAATAGATGGAAATCTGCCCCGGCGCCAGATTGACAATGAGCATGGGAATGAAAAAGGGCGAAATCTTTTTGGGCCCCTGCTCCATCAGAATGCTGTGATATTTTTCGATGGTGGAAAGGCCGCCCAGCCCGGCGCCCACCAGCACCCCCACCCGGTCCGCGTTGCTTTCATCAATCTTCAACTGGGAATCCTGAATGGCCATGGTACCGGAAGCAAGGGCATAATGGATGAACGCATCCATCTTTTTTGTTTCCTTCTTGTCCATGAAATCTTCGGGATTGAACCCCTTGACCTCTCCGGCAATCTTGCTGGGAAAATCAGTGATGTCAAACCGGGTGACCGGCCCGATGCCGGATTTGCCCTGGCAGACCGCATCCCAGTTCTCCTTCACGCCGATGCCCAGCGGGCTGACCATGCCCATGCCGGTTACCACAACTCTTTTATCCATAGTTCTGCCCTCCCCCGCGCGTGGAACGAGAGCCCACGATGTGCTCAACCGGGGTGCGGTAAGGATGGTTATTCTTTCGTGCCGCTCTTAATATACGTGATGGCGTCCTGGACGGTTTGAATCTTCTCCGCGTCTTCGTCGGGAATCTCCCGCCCGAAGACCTCTTCCAGGACCATGATCAGCTCCACCAGATCGAGCGAGTCCGCGCCCAGGTCATCCACGAAGGAGGCCTCGGGCACCACCTCGTCGGCGCTCACTCCCAGCTGCTCCACGATCACATTCTTGATTTTCTCTTCTACCGTCGTATTCATGTAACCTCCTTGCGATTGTTGCTTTCACATGTATAAGCCGCCGTTGACTCCGATGACCTGGCCGGTAATATAGGCCGCTTCATCGGAGGCCAGGAAACAGACCACCTGGGCCACATCCAGCGGGGTGCCCAGGCGCTTCAGCGGTATCTGGTTGATGAGCGCCTCCCGCTCCTTCTCCGGTATGGCGTCGGTCATGGCGGTCTGGATGAATCCCGGTGCAACCGCGTTCACGGTGATGCCGCGGTCGGCATACTCGCGGGCGACCGCCTTGGTAAAGCCGATGACCCCCGCCTTCGAGGCCGAGTAGTTGGCCTGGCCGGCATTGCCCATCAGGCCGGTGATGGAGGCGATATTGATCACCGTCCCCCGTTTCTGGCGCAGCATCGCCCGGATGGCGGCCCTGGTGCAGTTGAAGGTCCCCTTGAGATTGACCGCCATCACCTGGTCCCACTGATCTTCCTTCATCCGGAGCAGGACGTTGTCCCGGGTAATGCCGGCGTTGTTGACCAGGGCATCAACCGCCCCGAGTCGCTGCACCGCGTCCTGGACCAGGGCGTCCGCGTCCGCCGGCCGGGTGACGTCGGCCATGCAGGCCAGGCAGGTCGCCCCCCCGGCGCCGATCTCGCGCGCCGCCTCCTCGGTCTTTTCCCGGTTCACATCGCAGAGCAGCAGCGCCGCCCCCTGCTCGGCCAAAAGCGCCGCGATCGCCCTGCCGATGCCCTGGGCCGCGCCCGTCACGATAATCCGTTTGCCCTTGACTCCCATGTGCCGTCGCCGTCCTTTGCCGCGTATGGTTGATCGGATGAGGCGGGAAAGCCTCAGCTGCGGGCGCTTTCCTTGATCAGGTACTGCCCGATAACGTTGCGCTGAATCTGGTTGGTCCCCTCATAAATCTGCAGGATCTTGGCGTCGCGCATCATTTTCTCCACCGGGTAGTCGCGCATGTACCCGTAGCCGCCGAAGATCTGCACCACGTCGGTGGTCACCTTCATGGCCACGTCGGTGGCAAAGAGCTTGCTCATCGCCGACACCTTGGGCAGGTCCTTCGACCGCAGGTCGGCGGTCTTGGCCGACAGGTAGGTGAGCGCGCGGGCCGCCTCGATCTGGGTGGCCATGTCCGCCAGCATGTGCTGCACCGCCTGGTGGGCGATGATCGGCTTGCCGAAGGTTTCCCGCTCGCGCGCGTATTCGATGGCCGCGTCCAGCGCGCCCTGGGCCAGGCCCACGCCCTGGGCGGCAATGCCCGGCCGGGTCTGATCGAATGTCTTCATGGCCACGATGAATCCCATCCCCTCCTTGGCGATGAGATTTTCCGCGGGAATGCGGCAGTCCTCAAACACCAGCTCCCGGGTGGCCGATGACCGGATGCCCAGCTTCTTCTCCTTCTTGCCGAAGGTGAATCCCGGCGTCCCCTTCTCAACGATAAAGGCGCTGGCGCCCCGCGGCCCCTTGGTCTTGTCGGTCTTGGCGATCACCGAATAGATTTCCGCCTCGCCGCCGTTGGTGATCCACTGCTTGATGCCGTTGAGCACATAGCTGTTGCCGTCCCTGACCGCGGTGGCGCGGATGGCCGAGGCGTCGCTGCCGGCGCTGGATTCGGTGATGCCGAAGGCCGCCAGCTTCGCCCCCGACGCAATCTGGGGCAGATACTTCTTCTTCTGCTCCTCGCTGCCGTAGAGCAGTATGGGGTAGCAGCCCAGCCCGCTCGCCGCGAAGGAAACGGACACGCCGATGCAGTAACGGCTCAGCTCCTCGACCGCCAGGCAGTTTTCAAAATTGCCGAAGCCCAGGCCGCCGTACTCCTCGGGAATATAGATGCCGAACAGCCCCACCTCGGCCAGGGTCTTCACGACGGCCCAGGGAAATTCTTCGGCTTCATCGAGCTGGGCGCGGATCGGCATTATTTTTTCCCGGCCGATCTTGCGCGCCAGTTCCTGAATGTGCTTTTGATCCTCTGTAAAACCGTAATCCATGTGCGTCTCCACTCCTGAGTGAATGATGTGCCGGGCGCCCCCGCCTACCACCTGACCAGGACGGCTCCCCAGGTCAGGCCGGCACCGAAGGCATTGAACAGCAGCAGGTCTCCCGGCTTGATCCTGCCGCCGCGGTTGGCCTCGTCCAGGGCGATGGGAATCGACGCCGACGAGGTGTTGCCGTATTTGTGAATGTTGACAAACACCTTTTCCTCGGGCAGGTTCAGCCGCTTGGCAATGGCCTGGATGATGCGCAGGTTGGCCTGGTGCGGGATGAGCAGATCAATGTCGCTGTCCCGCATGTTGTTGGAGGCCAGCGTCTCCAGCACCGTGTCCTCCAGGGACTTCACGGCGATCTTGAAGAGCTTGTTGCCGTCCATCTTCAGATAGTGCAGCCGGTTGTCGATGCTCTCATAGGTCGGGGGAATGGCGGAACCGCCCCCGGGCTGGAAGAGCAGGTCCTTGTAGCTGCCATCCGAATGGAGGTGCGAGGATAAGATGCCCCGTTCCCCCTCCTCCGCGACCAGCACCACCGCCCCCGAGCCGTCCCCCAGGAGAACGCAGGTGCCCCGGTCCTGGTAGTCGGTCACCTTTGAAAGGTTCTCGGTGCCGATCACCAGGGCCTTGCGGTACTTCTGGTTCCTGATGAACGATTCAGCGATGGTGAGCGCGTAAATAAAGCCGCTGCAGCCGGCGGACACATCAAACGCGGCCGCGTTCCTGGCGCCCAGGGCGTCCTGCACCAGGCACCCCACCGACGGGAAAAACATGTCCGGCGTCACCGTGCCCACGATGATGATATCCAGTTCCTCAGGCAGCACCCCGGCCATCTCCAGCGCCCGCTGCGCCGCCCGCAGCGCCAGCGAGGAAGAGGCCTCGCCCTCGCCGGTGATCCTGCGCTCCCTGATGCCGGTGCGGGTGATTATCCATTCATCATCGGTGTCAACAATCCGCTCCAGTTCCTGATTGGTGAGCACCCTTTCCGGCAGGTATGAACCGGTTCCGGTAATGCGAGCTCGTATCATTCCTTCACCACTCGTGCATATGCGTATTGCTGTATGGAAAAAGCAGGGCGAAGACCAAACACTACACCTCTTCCACCGTAATCACCTGACGCCCTTTGTAGACACCGCACTGGGGACACACATGGTGGGGAAGTTTTGCTTCACCGCACTGGGGACAGCTTACCGTGTTCACCGCGGACAGGCTGTCGTGGGTCCGGCGTTTTCTCTTTCTCGATTTTGAATGTCGCTTGGTTGGATTTGCCATGATTGGTCTCTCTTTCCGCTGCTGCTTTCAGGGTTTCCGTTTCGGTGAAAAATTCTTGAGCGCCGCAAATCGCCCGCCCGCGCCGTCCTCGTGGGCGCAGCCGCACGGCGCCCGGTTCAGGTCCGCTCCGCACTGCTGGCAGATGCCCCGGCAGGACTCCCGGCACAGCGGGTACAGGGGCACATGCAGCACGATCTGCTCGAGAACCAGCGGGGCGAGGTCGATGACCGCGCCGCTGTAATAATACGCGTCAAATTCATCACGGGGAATCTCCATCTCCTGCGGCGGCCCTTCCTCTTCCTTCGGCAGCAGGTTGTAATGGAAGGTCGCGGCGAGCGGCCGGGTGAACTCCTCCAGACACCGCACGCACCGCAACCGCAGCATGGCCGATATATGTCCCCGTGCCAGTAGGACCGTGCCCGTCTTGAAACAATCCAGCTGAATTGCGATATCCCCGTCGAAACCGCAGTCGCTGCTGTTCCATTCCCGCAGGCTGCCCGCAACCCAGCCCGCGGGCCTGGCACAGGTAAGATGATACCCGGCTTGATCGATCTCATCGACCATTACGGATAATTCATCAGATTTTGTGGGCCTTTTCATTGTAAATGCAGCTTTATATGCAGAAATGAGGGTTTTGTCAATTAAAAAATCAGCGTGGTGAAAACTATATATTGGCCGGCCATGAAAGTCAAGCACTACATGTTGGAACAGCAACCGCCGGCGCTCGCCGCGCATTGACGCCGCAGCCGCCTGCATGCCGGGGTGTGCGCGGGCCCGCCCCGGCTCACGGCTTTCTCCGCCGCAAAAGGTCGTTTGCCCCGAGCGGGAGCTCGGTCCTGACCAGAACGCGCCGGCCGGGGTGGGCCTCATCCAGCGCAACACCCCGCTCGTCGGTCATCTCCGCCAGCCTGCCGGTATGGCAGTGCAATTCCCGGTCAATGAACTCAATCAATTCACCCCGGGTAATGCGGTTGCGCACCTCGAGCCCGACCCAGCGGGCAGCCGGCGGGTCGCCGGGATTCACCGGCGCCGGGGCATGGGTAACCACCGCCACCAGTTCGTGCGTCCTCACGTAATCGGAGGTGGAATAGGTATAATCGGCTGCGGTGGGCGTGTCCAGGGCGAAGCCGGTGGTATACTCCCGGTGGCTGAGCCGGCGCAGCTCTTCAAGCCACTCGGGGCGAACCTGAAAGCGATCCGGGTCCTGCCGGTAGGAATCCAGCGCGCTGCGGTAGACCCGGGTGACGCCCGCCACATAGTTGATCCCCTTCATCCGTCCCTCGATCTTGAGGGCATCGACCCCGGTGGTGAGCACCTCGGGGAGGTGCTCTATCAGGCAGAGGTCTTTCGAGTTGAAAATATAGCTCCCCCGCTCATCCTCGGCAATGGGAAAGTAGTCGCCCGGGCGCTTCTCCTCCACCAGGGAGTACCGCCAGCGGCAGGGATGGGCGCATTCCCCGCGGTTTGATTCCCGGTGCGCGAGATAGGTGCTGAGCAGGCATCGGCCCGAATAGGCCATGCAGATGGCGCCGTGCACGAACAGCTCGATCTGGCAGGCAACCCGCGGTCTGATCTCGGCGATCTCCCGGAGCGAAAGTTCGCGCGCCAGGTTGATGCGCGCCACGCCCTGCTCCTGCCAAAACCGGGCGCTTTCCCAGTTGGCGGTGGACAGCTGGGTGCTCAGGTGCAGGGGCAGGCCCGGCGCACATCGCCGGGCGCAGGCGATGACGCCGGGATCGCTCACGATCAGGCCGTCAACCCCGATCATCGCCAGGGATGCGAGATACGCCGGCAGGTCGCGCAGATCGCGGTTCCGGGCAATGATATTGACCGTGACATACACCTTCACCCGTTGTGCGCGGGCATGGCGCAGCCCGTCCTCAATCTCGGGCAGGGTAAAATTGCCCGCATGGCTGCGCAGCCCGTAGCGCTTGCCGCTCAGATACACGGCGTCAGCGCCGCAGTGAACGGCGATTTTCAGCTTTTCCGGGTTGCCGGCCGGCGCCAGCAGTTCCGGCAGGTTCATGGGGCGCCTCGCAGGAGACGGTCTCTCCAGGGTGGGTTGCCACAGACTGGAATCTGCGGCATGGTTCAACAAAGTATTTGCCATGATGACAAATGATGCTATACTGTAGCCGATGATTGGCCTAAAATCATTAAAAAAAAGAAGGGCCAGCATCAGCCGCGCCGGTCCTCCTCCTTCTTCAACCGGAGGGGGAGCAGCGCAGGACAATGAGTTCGCTGATCACCCGCCGCCGATTGACGGACGGTGCGTGGTATCCGCTGACCGCCCATCATATCCCCGGAGCTTATGAGACACGCCGCGCCGCGCCTCCTGATCATGCTTATTGCCCTTGCCGCGGGCCTGCTGCTGCGCTTCATGGCCGCTTCCAAGGAAACGCCGCTCAGCCTTTCCGGCTCGGCGGAGGGCCCGCCGTCCGCCCGGTCAGCGGCGGTTGAGCAGGGTGCGCCGGTTGTGGATGGAGCCGCTCCGGCCGCCGAGGAGGATCCGATCCGGAGAGTCACCGTCCGCCTGAAGGAGGGGGACACCCTCAATGATCTGCTGGCGTCGTACGGGGTGCAGCCGCAGGATATCAGCGAGATCATCGCCTCCAGCAAAAAGATCTACAACCTCACCCGGCTGCGCGCCGGGAAGTCCATCACCCTCACCCTTGATCAGCAGTCAAAACGCATCGAGCATCTGGAATACAGCTACGACGACGCGCACCTGCTCATCGTGCGCCGGGCCGGCGGCGGCTACCACGCCTCCCAGGAAGCCATACAGTACCACGTCGCGCTGCACTCGGTGCGGGGCGCCATCACCAGCAATCTTTTTGATGACGCGGTGCGCGCCGGGTGCCCTCCCCAGCTGGTGGTGCAATTCGCCGACCTCTTTGCCTGGGACGTGGACTTCTTCACCAGCGTGAGGGAAAACGATGAGTTCAAGCTTGTCTTCGAGGAAATCATCAAGGACGGCACAACCGTCAAATACGGGAAGATTCTGGCGGCGGAGTTTATCAACCAGGGGAAGCGATACCGCGCCTTCAGCTTCGGAGGCGGCGGGGAGGCGGACGGCTACTATGATGACCGGGGGCAGTCGGTGGCGCGCGAGTTTCTCAAGACCCCGCTGCGCTACAGCCGCATCAGCTCAGGGTTCACCAAGCGGCGCTACCATCCCGTTCTGCGGATCTACCGGCCGCACCTGGGCGTGGATTACGCCGCGCCCGCCGGAACGCCGGTGGAGGCCACGGCCAACGGCAAGATTGTTTTCATGGGATGGAAAGGCGGTTACGGCAAATGCGTCAGGATTCGCCACAACCACAACCTCACCTCTTTTTACGGACATCTCTCGCGATTCGGGAGCGGGCTCAAGCAGGGCATGAAGGTGCGGCAGGGACAGGTCATCGGGTTCGTGGGATCAACCGGTCTGTCAACCGGCCCCCATCTTGACTACCGGCTGCAGAAAGGCGAGGAGTTTGTCAACCCGGTGCATTTCACCAGCTACCAGAAGGAAACCATCAGCGCGCGACTGCGGCCGAACTTTGAAAAGGCGCGACGGGAGTTTCTGATCAGGATGGAGCAGCTGGATGAGGATGTGGTGCTGGCCGCCGCGGCGTCTCTCTGATGCGGCATTGTTCAGAACTGCGTCGCCGCTTTTCTCTCGGGGGCTGATGCCTCCGCCCTCCCCTCGCCCGGCCGGGCTCCCGCCCGTTTTATCCGGAAGGTGCGCTTCAGCAGCAGGGTCATGGGCTCGTTATAGCTGTTGTTGTTATGAATAAACCGTTCCAGCCGTTTGAGCTCCTCTTCATCAAAGATTCCCCGGCACAGGGTCAGGATATCGCGTGTATCGCTTGCGCCCAGCCGGCAGTGCGAGACCATCGGCGTGTCGGTTTCCGCGGTTATCTCAAGCCGGTCCTTGAGGGGAAAGCGCGCGGCGACCTGCTCCGCCGCCTGGATGAAGCATGAAATCTTGGCCTCGGCAAACGGCGGGTCCTGTATCTCCGCCGCCAGCTGCCGGCGGATTTCCCGGCTTTGCACCTCGCGCCGGAAACTGGTTTCGATGTATCCGGGTATGAGCTCATAGGCGATGGGCCGGGTTATATCGGAACGGCTTCCCCGTATGACGAAGCGCTCCTTCCCGTTGCTTGCCTCAAAGTAGCTCACCTTGAGCGGCTCGCCGTAGCGGCCTTCACTCATAAAGGAATCCTTGATGATAAACAGCTCCTCGGTGGTGTGCCGGCGGTGCAGGTCGGCAAAGCACGGCCCTTCGTCAGGCTCGGTTACCGTGAAGTCTCCGGTCTCACGGTCATAGGCGTATGCGGGCGCCCCCTCGAAGGGGGTCACATGCGCCACCTGGTTGCATTCCACGCATCGTATCCATCGCGCTGGCATAATGTCATGTCCTGTGGGGTGTGCCGTTGTTCGGCGGTTAATTTTTAATGGCCGGAAATTCCAGGATGAACGTGGTGCCCTGCTGCGGCACGCTGACCACATCGATGCTGCCCTGGTGCTGCTCCACAATCTTTTTGGATACGTACAGCCCCAGCCCGGTGCCGCCGTCCTTTTCCCGGGTGGAAAAGAACGGGTTGAATATTTCCCTGATGTTCTCATCGGTAATGCCGTGGCCGTTGTCGGAAAACTCCACCCGCACCATGTCTCCCGCATCCCGGGTAATCCGCCGGGCGGTGATCTTCAGCACCCCTCCCCGCTCCATGGCATGGAAGGCATTGATCATCAGGTTTAAAAAGACCTGCTCGATCTTGCGCGGATCCACAAACATCAGCGGCAGGGACGGATCGCAGTCGGTGACCACCGTATGCCCGCCGGCGCGCACCCGGTATTCGGTATAGGATATCATGCGCTCAATCATCCGGGCGACATCGGTGGGCTCCCGTTTTGACTCATTCTTGCGGGAAATGGTGAGCATGCTCCGGCAGAGATCGCCCGCCCGGTCGATCTGCTGGACAATGGTGTCCATCCGGCCCAGCAGGTCCTTGAGCTCGGGATACTTGGTCTGGATGGCGTTCTGCACCAGCTGGGTATTGCCGAGCATGGGGGTCAGGTTGTTGTTTAAATCGTGCGCGTACCCCGCCGCCAGCAGGCCGACCATGGCCAGCCGCTCGGAGTGGATGAGCTTTTCCTCCAGCACCGTATTTTCCTTGGCGGTATCTTCCTGCGTCTCCTTCATCTGCCGGAACTTGCTTTCGGTCACCTCCAGCAGGTTGCTCTTGGTCTTGCTGTCATCCAGGTTATTGCCGTTAACCGGGATCGGCTCCGCCGGGCCGTTCTCCTTGCCGTTGCCGGCGCCCGACAGAACCGTCTCTTTAAAAAAGTTTCGCAGCTTGAGGTTGAACCGTCGCTGCTCGATGGCCTTCTCCACCAGGGTGGTGATCTCCTGCAGGTTGTAGGGCTTGGTCACGTACCCTTTGACCCCGTACTTCATGGCCTCGGTCGCGGTCTTGAGCGAGCCGTAGCCGGTAACCACGATGACCTCAATGTTGGGGTTCATCTTCTTGATCTGCTTCAGCACTTCGATGCCGTCGATCCCGGGCATCCGGAGGTCCAGCGTAACCAGGTCGATGGGCTCCTGCTGGATGGTCTTCAGGGCGGTGACCCCGTCTTCCGCGGTAAACACATTGTGCAATGGCTTGAGGATCATCCGCATGGACTCGCGCGGACCCAGCTCATCATCAACCACCAAAACATTCGCCCGTTCCGTCATTGTATCCCTCCGCGTTATCGCTGTGTGCCTGCAACCAACCGAATGCCACCTGAAAGAGCAAGTATCTTGCCAGGTGTTTGTGTGCGTTTGAATCTGCGCTTAAGAATCACCTAATTAATCGGCTTTTAAGGGGATTTACTTTACCGGCAAATTAAAAAAATTAGTGCCGCCGGTTTGCGGTCAACTGCACAATTTTGTGCAGCGCGGCCGCGCCCGGAAAAAGCATCTCATTGAAATAACGGGGTAAACGGGGCAGTTGTGTGGTGCGGTACAATTTTGAACAGCGTGAGCAGCACCCGGCAGATACCGGGCACAACCATAAGGGCATTTGGAGGGACGCGCTCTGTCGCGTCCGTTTGTGATATGCGGCCACGACGGAGCGTGGCCATCCATGCCTGAGCTCCACCGTTGCCGGAACGACAAAAAATTACCCCACAGCGCCGCTGCGGGGCATCAGATGCTTCAAACAAGCTTCATTCGTGGGAGGCGTTGTTACAATGAGCTACATACCATGTTCGTCATTCTGAGCCCTTCACTTTGTCATTCTGACCGAAGTGAAGAATCTCCGTTTTTCGCTCAGGATAAACTCCGCGAAGAATCACTGGCTGAGCCAGCGGGATCAGTTGGATTTGGCGGGAATGCCGAACTTGTCCATCTTGTACTTGAGGATCCGCCGGCTGATGCCGAGCAGGGCGGCGGCCCGGCTCTGGTTATAGTCGGTTTTCTCAAGCACGTCGAGGATGATGGTCCGTTCAAACTGCTCCTCGGCCTCGGCGAAGGTCATCTTGCCCGACACGATCTGATTTTTTATCATGCCGGTTTTGCTCAGCTCCCTGATGTGGGGCGGGAGATGTTCCACGGCGATGGTGTCACGGTCGAGCAGGGTCACCGCCCGGTCGACAACATTTTCCAACTCACGCACATTGCCGGGCCAGGCATACGAGACCAGCATCTCCAGCGCCTCCCGGGAGATCCCCTTCACCCCCTTGTTCTCGCGGGCGTTTACCTTCTCGATGAAATGGCGGACCAGGATGGGTATGTCGCCCTTTCGCTCGCGCAGCGGCGGAATGACCAGGGGTATGATATTGATGCGGTAGTAGAAATCCTCCCGCAATTTCCCCTCGACCAGCGCCTTCTCCAGGTTGCGGTTGGTGGCGCTGATCAGGCGAACGTCCACCTTGATGGTGTGCGATCCGCCAACGCGGGTAAACTCGCGCTCCTGCAGAAACCGCAGAATCTTGGCCTGGGTGTTTAACGAGAGCTCGGCAACCTCGTCGAGAAAGAGTGTCCCCTGGTCGGCAAGCTCCACCCGCCCGATCTTGCGCTCCGACGCGCTGGTGAAGGCGCCCTTTTCATAGCCGAAGAGCTCGCTCTCCAGCAGCGTCTCGGGTATGGCCGCGCAGTTGATGGCAATGAAGGGCTTGTGCCGCCGCGGGCTGTTCTGGTGGATGGCGCGGGCCACCAGCTCCTTGCCGGTGCCGCTTTCGCCGGAGATAAGCACGGTGGCCTTCTTGTCGGCGGTCTGCCTGACGAAGCGGAAAATCTCCTTCATCGAGTCACTCCGGCCGATGATGCCTTCGAAGGCGGAAGCGCCGTCAAGCTCCTGGTCGAGGCAGCTTACCTCGCGCATAAACTGGTGGGCGGACAACGCCCGTTCCACCACCATCCGGATGTCGTCCACCCCGAAGGGCTTGGTGATGTAATCGAAGGCCCCGGTCTTCATCGCCCTGACCGCCGACCGGGCGTTGTCGAGCGCGGTCACCATGATCACCGGGGCGGTGGTCTTCTGCTTGATCCGCTCGAGCACGTCAAGGCCGTCTTCGCCGGGCATCATCACGTCCAGCAGGATGGCCTCAAGCGAGCCGTCGCCCGCCATCCGCAGCGCCTCCCTGCCGCTTTCGGCCAGGACCAGATCGTAATCATCCTTCAGGATCATCCGCAGCGACTCACGGATGGCCTGCTCATCATCCACAATCATCACTCGCTTCATCTGACCGCGTCCTCAGCTTTTGCTGCCCGCCGCCACCGGGAGCTTGACCACGACGGCGGACTGCCCCTCGGCGGGAACGATTTCCATCACCCCCAGGTTTTTCCCGATGATCTGCCGGGCGAGAAACAGCTCAATGCTGTGGTAGGGGCTGGTCTGCTTCTTTTCGGCGCTGTCGGGGTAGGAAATGCTCAGCTCCGCCACAAAGCCGTTGGGCAGGTGCTCCTGCGGGTAGCGGACTTTTTCCCCGGGATCAACGCTGGCGGTGCGGGTGGCAAGCAGGATCTCGCTCTCGGCGGGGGCAAGGTTGCCCAGCGCGGAGAGAATATTGCCGATGCTGTACGCCAGCTGCTCCTCGTCGGTCATGACCGGGGGCAGGTTCTCCTTGAAGGTCTTCCGGCACACGATCCGCCGCCGGGTGAAGCTGTCCCCGGTTTTCGCCACCAGCTGCTCGAGCAGCGTATGCAGGTTGACCTGGGCAAACACCGGGCGGGAAAAGCGCGCCGAGCCCATTATTTTTTCCACCAGCTGGTTGATGCGATCGATGTTCTCGCCCGCCGTGCGGTAAAACTGCTCGCGAAACTCCTTGTCATCAAAGCGTTCGGCAAGGAGCTGGGTAAAGGTCTTGATGGCGACCAGGGGATTCTTGATCTCGTGGGCAAGCTCGGCCACCAGCTCCTTGAAGGCATCCTCACCCGGAGGGGCAGGCGGCGCCGCCGGCCTGTCGACCGGCTTGCGTTCCGTCCTGATCACCTCCATCACCGGCCGGCGGTCTTCGGGCTTCTTCTCCTCGGGCTTTTTCTCCTCCGGCGTTTTGTCCTGCGGCGTTTTCTCTTCGAACCTTTTATCCTCAGGCAACGCTGCTTCGGGTTCCGCAGCTTCCGGCGCTTCCTCGGTGCCAAACCGCAGGCCTCCCGCCGTAATCATTTCCTGCGAGGAAAAAATGAGCGATCGCAGCACCACGCTCTCAAGCTCCTGCACGTTCCCCGGCCAGTAGTAATCCTGCAACAGGTTCAGGGCATCGGGGCTGAATCCCTTGACCCGCAGGGCATGCTTCTGAGCGGCGCCCTCCAGGACCTGCCGGGCGATGCCCCCGATCTCCTCCTGCCGCTCGCGCAAGGGCGGAAGCTGAATGCTGATCACGCTCAGCTTGTAGTAGAGCTCTTCCTTGAATGTGCGGTTATAGACCAGCTCCTGCAGGTCACGAGAGGTGGAGGCCACCACCCGGAAGTTAACCGCAATCTCCTTTCCGTCAGGGGTGGCAACACAGCCCTCATCCAGGAGTTCCATCAGACGCTCCTGCACATCCAGGCGCAAGTTGCCCACTTCCTCCAGATACAGGGTGCCCAGATTTTTCGGTCTATAGAATCCCTTTTCCTTCACCAGAAAAACATTGAGCAGGGTTTCCTCCATCAGCGAAGCCGCATTCAGCCTGCAAAACAGCCGATCCAGATGCGGGCTCCGGAAGTGGAGCCACTTGGCGGCAATCTCCCGGCCGGTGCCCTTTTCACCCTGCAGCAGCACCGGGAACAGCGCGGTTGCCCGGCTGCGCAGCGAGACCTCGGAGAGGCGGTGCCTGACTGCTGAGGAAAAATAAATCTTCTGCTGCTGAAAAATATGCTTCATCTTGAGCGGCGAACGGACATAGGGGGAAACCGACCCGCGCTGCTGGATCCGCTTCACTTTTTCCCGCAGTTCAAAAACATTGAAGGGTTTGGTCATCAGGTCGGTTGCATAGGACGAGGAAAGCCCTTCCAGGCTCTCCCGCTGGCCCTGCTCGATCAGGGCGAGGAGCGGAAGCTGGGGATTGAATGATGTGATGTCGCGGAGCAGATCGATCTCCTGCCCCACCCTGCCGTCAATGCCGATGATGACCAGGTCGAACTGCTCTTCCCTGATGAGGGCAAGCACATCCTGCCAGGGATCGGTGGTGATGACCTGAAAGGCATTCTGGAAAATGATCCGCAGTGATTCTCGCACGCTCTGAGAATTGTCAATGACTAACATTTTTTTCATCGCTGCTTCTCCTCTGCGTTCCTTTTTCCATGAGTGAGGGGTTGACCGGCAGGTTTATGCGAAAGGTGGTACCCGCGTTCAGCGTGCTCTCAACTTCGATGTTACCCTGGTGCTCCTGCACGATCTGGTGCGAAATGGAAAGGCCAAGCCCGCTTCCGGTGTGCTTGGTGGTGTAGAACGGAGTAAACACCTTTTCCAGGTCCTCTTCCGGTATTCCCTTGCCCGTGTCGGCGATGGTCACCTGCACATAATCAAGGTAGCCGTTCCTGGTGAGCGGCCGGGTGCTGACGCTGATGGTGCCGTTTTCCGGGGTGGCATCCACCGCATTGAGCAGAATATTGAGCAGCACCTGCTTGATCTGCTCCTTGTCAAGGGTGACGAAGGGCAGCGATGCGTACAGGTCTTTGAGAATTTTTATGTTCTTTTTGTGGGACTCGGTGTCCACCAGCAGGGCCATCTTTTCCACCACCTGGTTCAAGTCCTCGCTGTTGAGCTTGGGCTGGGAGGGGCGGGCGAAATCAAGCAGCTCGGTCACCAGGGAGGCAATCCGGTCCACTTCGCCGGCGGTGACCTTCAAAAAATGATCGCGGAACTCGGTGTCATCAAACCGGGTGGGCAGGAGCTGGGTGAAGGTCTTGATGGCCACCAGCGGGTTGCGTATCTCATGGGCCAGGCCGGCAGTGAGGGTTCCCAAGGCGGCAAGCCGGTCCGCCCGCTGCATCTGCACCTTCGCCCGGATAAGATCTTCATACAGCCGGGCGTTCTCGATGGCCACGGTGGCCTGGTTGGCCATGGTATCGAGCAGTTCAAGGTCCTCATGGGTATACATCTCGCCCTTGCCCTTCATACCCAGGTTAATTATGCCGATCAGCTTCTGTTTGGTAATCAGAGGCAGGCACAGCTCTGATCCCATCATCTTCAGCGTTTCAATCACAGCAAGCGTCGTGGAGGCAGAACTGTATCGTTCCAGTTCCTCCCGTATGACAATTTCATTTCGCTCCCCGACCCACTTAAAGAGCGGATTATCCTTCGGGTACCGTTGTATACCATCTGTATCACCCAAACCGATTGAGTCATAGAGCTTATAGCAGCCAGCTTCATCATCGAAAATAAAAATGGATGCCTTGTTCACCCTCATCGCCTGGGTGGTGGTGGTGATAATCTCCCTGCTCAGCTCGTGAATGTCAAGGATTGAAACCATCGCCCGGCTTAAATCGCTGATGGTTTTCTTGTAGTCGTATTTATTCTTGAATAAATATTGCTCCACTGTTTTTTCTGCTTGTATTTTCAGATGGGGGAATAAATAGGCCACAATGAACATGACACAGAAGATAGCAATTGAAAACGGCCAGCTGAATTCACCAAAAAATCTTTTTTGCAAAATCCAAATAATTATTGAAAGTGGGATTAATAGGAGTAGATATGCGTAAGCATAAATGACACTTTTCTTGATAACTATATTGATATCCATCAGCCGATGCTGAACGATAGAATAAGCAATGACGAGCGAATATAAAAAAACAAAAAGATATCCAACGGGATAAACATTAATATTGAATACCGGGAGAAATACGGTACTACCTCCGACAAAGCCAATAGTAGATGCAATCAAAACATACTTGATTTGATTTCTTTCTATTCCGCCAGATCTCATATATTTTTTTAATAGTTGATAATAAGCATAACCCACAGACATGACAAAGAAGAGCGCAACTAAAGGATACAGAGGTCCCGGAACAATATAATATTTGAAAAACAATTTGGGACCGACTAAATCTTTAACATATAGCTTTGTAAAACCCAAAATTTGTATGCACGCATCAATCAAATAAGCTAAATAAATTACTATCTTTTTTGCTTTATGTATCCTTAGTAAAGCAAATATAAAGTGCAGAAAAAAAACGGGGATAAAAATGTATCCGATATTTAAAATTCTTGATCCAATGAGAGCTATTGTTTTATTAGGAGCAGCAAAAGCAACCATATAACCAAGGCTCCAAAGAGCCATACTTAAACTCAACAAGAAATATGTAAGATTAACGATGTCTTTCTTGTCTTTTAGATAAACAAAAGTTCCCAGAAATAAACTGGACACTGCTATAATTAAACTTGAGATCACATAGGACATTAACATTTATTTGCCTTGGTGTGATGTAATGGCTATAAAAACTCAATCCAGCAAAAGAGTTTATTGATGTTGCTACTGCACGCCCACCAAGAATTTAATGGCTGAACTTCTTTAAAACGAGCGCTGAATTTTTGCCCCCAAATCCATAGGAGTTGGTAAGCATGCAGTTTATTTTAGCCTGCCGTCCCACCTTAGGAACATAATCCAAATCACAATCAGGATCGGGATATTCATAATTAATGGTCGGATGAATAAATTGATCTTTCAATGTCAGTGCTGATACAATTACTTCAATTGCTCCCGCAGCTCCCAGAGCATGTCCAATCATCGATTTTGTAGAACTGATGGGTATTTTGTAAGCGCGTTCGCCAAACACCCTTTTTGCCACAATAGTCTCCGTTTTATCATTCAAAGGAGTGGACGTGCCATGGGCATTAATATAATCTATCTTGTCCGGTGATATTTCCGCGTCATGCAGACTCATCTGCACGGCTTTACCCGCCTCTTCACCGTTGGGAGATGGCTGGACCATGTGGAAAGAATCATATCTTGTGCCATATCCAACAATTTCAGCGTAAATAGGAGCACCACGTTTCAAGGCATGGGTCAATTCTTCCAATACTAATATTCCAGCGCCTTCACTCATTACAAACCCATTTCTCTCCGCATCGAAAGGTCTTGAAGCCCTTTCCGGATTACCATTTATTTTAGATAAGGCATCTATGATACAAAAGGATCCAAAGGTGAGTGGTGCAAGAGGCGCCTCTGCTCCTCCGGCAATGACCAGGGACGATTCGCCTTTGCGTATAATATCGAAGGAATATCCAACAGCATCTGTACCGGCCGCACATGCACCGCCGATAACATTGCTGTATCCTTTAATGCCGAGGGAAATGGAAATTTGCCCAGAGGCCGAACCGGTGAAGAGACTGATGGCCAAATATGGGCTTATCCTTTTCATCCCCTTTTCGAGAAAAAGAACATGCTGATCCTCAGCCATGGGGATGCCTCCTATAGCTGAGCCGACAACAACACTGGCATTTTCTAATATACCGTTCCCACTTTGCAAACCTGCATCTTCCACAGCCATTTTCGCGCAGGAAAGGGCAAACTGAGAAAACCTGTCCATCCTTTTCACAGCTTTTGAATCCATATATTCCAACGGATCAAAGTTGGTTACCTCTCCTGCGACCTGACATGGATATCCTGAGGGATCAAATCTCGAAATCTTTTTAATACCTGATTTCCCTTCTCTTAAAGCCTTCCAAAATTCCTCTTTCCCAATGCCGTTCGGCGCTATGACCCCAACACCTGTAATGACAACCCTATTTTTCATACGTACCCCTTTCGCAAGTACTGAAATCCAAAGAACACGGGATTTAAAAGGCGCTATACTGATTGTTAACTGTCGTTCATTTTACTTTTTTTATATTTCATAATAGCATCCACATGCTTGTCTTCCCAAATCCGCCATCCCCGCCAGTCTCTTTTTACTTTCGATAGCTCTGGTATACGTCTTTGTTCGCAAATCCATCTTCTCAAAGTCGCTTCAGAAACAGCAACTTTCTGAAGAAGTTCTTTAGTAGAAAACCCCATTAGGCTCCTCCCATGAAAAATTTATCCTGATGGCAATAATACCTATGAGAGGTATTATCAGGAGAAAAAAATTTTTGTCAAACAAATAATCAGTAATTGTAATGAATTAAGGGAAAAACTTAATGCCGTATTTTAATATATATAGGCATCTATCCCATTATAAAGCATGTTTTAGGATTGAATTAACAATATACGGGGGTATTAGTGGAATACGCTAAAAAAATGGATGGAGATTAATGGAGTGAAGGGTCTAATGACTAAAAGCGATAGGTAAAGCTTAGGAGAAAACAAATAGTTGTGGAAGTGTATTCACCATTTAATCCATCAATATTTCTTCTAGTATGCCGGTCTTCAAAGAACATCAGCATACTTGCCATATCGACGCTGAGATTATCATGATTGTATCCGAACCCCAGGCTGAACAGGTGCCCATCAGCATCAGGAACCATGGGTCCAAGAGTTCGTTCAGGTACAGGAGTCTGATCAAAAATGTAGCCTCCGCGAAGGACCCAAGTCTGATTTAATTGATATTGAGCCCCCAAACTAAAAGTCATCACATCCCTCCAATCCTGCGGCGATGATTGCAGTTTTGGTGGTATGAGTAGATCATTTCTAAAATTGGGCTTAAGTTCATCATAAACAGACCAACCTGTCCAAGTAATACCAGTCGCGAACGTCCATTTTGTCCATAAGTTGGCGGCCACTTGGGCAGAAACCAATGGCGGGAGTTCTATGCGGGGGGAGATGTCCGTCGGGGGAAATAATCCCCGTAATAAAGGACGCATTCGATACTGTGCATGCCCGTCGAATTCAAGATTCACTTTGCTGCGGTAGGCAAGCCCCAGACTCCAGGTATCATTAATGTGAAATAGCATTCCCAGATTATATCCCCAGGAATCGTCAAAACCATCCAGTGTTATTTTCCCCAGAGCCATCCCGATAGGTATTCCGGTGAGTTGATCCAGATTGATTGAACGTCTTATCTTAAAGTCAGAATAAACATAGTCAATCCCTGCGGCAATAGAGAGACGCGGATGAACCTGAATCGATACAGCGGGATTGACGAAAAAGGTTCTCAAAGCTGAATAGGTCGATACGCCATCACCTTCCCAGCGACTCGGCCATTCGGTTACAAGGCCGAACGGCGTAAAAATGCCACCGCCTATGCTAATCTTATCATTTACCTTGTGCGTGATATACCCGGTTACGGGATTGGAAATTTTATCATGCATATCGGTGGTATGACCACTGTCAGCCCCTCTGAACGAAGTGTCGGGCACGATTACCTGCAGCCCGGAGCGAATCTGAGTTCCCTCCAATTGATTAATACCGGCCGGGTTGTAAAACACCGCAGAAGGATTGTCGGCAATTGCTGTAAAAGCATTCCCCATAGCCGCTGAAGTTGCATCCTGGTTATACACCAGAAAACCTGCGGGATAGGCGGATGTGCAAAATAAGGTTAACAGGAATAGAAAAGAAACTAGAAGTTTATAAAACACTTTGTATGAGCTCACATTGGTTCATCTCAATGGGTTTCATTTCGACAGAATTATAGCCGAACTTTATATGATTAAATTAATTTTGTTATTTATTAGGACAGCTGTGTTTGCTGGAACTGAGGACCAGGGAATTAGGCAGACGGTCTGAAATTTATTCTAGCGCAGGATAAAATAAAGTACTTGAATTGGCATAAGAGCGTTTCTACTGCAATATGTTTCGATTTGTCGTAAACATTTTATTACAAGATCCTGGTAATAATAAAATTAACGGATTACAACAGCAGATGTCAGATTCTTACTCAATTTTATTCCATGTTAATTGTAATATGCTCGAAATCACCAAACGAAAACTTCTTTCTTCGGTTCATTCTCTTTTCCGATACGCTGCTTCCGGGTTTCAATATTTTCATAAAGAAAATTAGTTCATGTGACAGTTTGAATTGTAATTGTCCCATTCGATCCGTTAACACTTACAATGTCACCCATATTAACAAGAGAAAACAAGTCCTGCAGGCCATATTCCACAATTGGTATACCGCAGTTAAACCATACCTCAGATAAGACAGAACCTGCAATGAGCAAAGGATCCGCTTGATGAACGATCATTGCCACAGGTGCTTCTTTTTTATACATTATCTGCATAAGTACCATTCCGGTGAACGTAGAGCCAATACACGCAGGAAACATTAAAACAGTTCCCTTAATATTCTTCTTGAAAAGCTCATGATGTCTGTCATTAATAACCGCGCGTTTTCCCGGAATAGCATTTTGCGGGCGTCCAAAAGCTGCAGCAAAATTAATCGGCGTCTTGGAAATTAATGCTGGCCCGACTCCATAACCCGCCACCAAAGTGCGGCCCTGAAATTCATACATTATTATGCCTCGCATGCTTTAAAACAATCTTCCATGGTTCCATACTCCGCACCTTCAAGGTAATAATAAAGCTTACCGGACGGAGTCAAAACCTTTTTGCGGCGCATCTGTATCGTGAGCGCCGAAAGAGGACAATGGCAATTTACGGTAACGTGAGCGGCATCTAGTAATTTATAGTACCTGGTTTTTTCAAAGTCTCTCTTAGCCTGCGGTATCATGCAAAGCCATACATATTTTTTTAAACGTTTTCCTGCAAGGCGGGCAGCTATATCGGAAGCTTCTTTGCAAGTCAGGTGAGGGCAGCCAAAAACTATGAGATTAGACCTATCCAAATGCGTCGCCCGTAAACTATTGAGATCGCTCTGTGTGATTGTAATCACAGACCGCGGTGCGGCACCGGCAAAAGCTGTATGCATATCACAAGCATCAGGAGTAAGACCTTCAACGTGAAACAAGCCTATGTTGCCTGCCGCAGCCATGGCAGCACCCATATTTTTAAGATCGCTTCGGCTAAAATCAAAATGCTCAATCACAGGAACCCCATTAATAATCCTTTGCCCGATTATGAAACCGAGAGCAGCAGCATCCATTTGGTTTATTTTAATTGTTACTACCACATTACCGAAACGGTTTTCATCCAATAAATAACCAAATTCAGGAGTATATCCGGTTATTGCTGAGCAAAGATCAATCAGTACCGAGTTTCTGTTAGTGCGGGCGCCCAATACAGAATTAGAGAATACAACTGCGGATGATTCTGCCCAAGCCAAACAAGCTCCCGCTGTGGGAACATTATCATGCTCATAACAAGCACACGTATAACTCTGAATAACTCCCAATGCTCTCAGTTTATCATCAAGAGTTTTCTGCTTTCTGAACGCTATTTTGTTTAAAAGACTTACATCGCGGCCTGGTCGTGGATTAATAGTGGTGGGAACTTTTACCCGCGTCCCTTCTTTTAGCATCTGATCAATGACCTGAAAGTATGCACCATATGAAACAGCGCCGAAGGAACCGGCTAGATGAGCGCTTTTTATTGGTACCAGACGCTTAGCATTAAAAACTGTGCCGTAATCAACTAAGGTTTTTAGTGCACGTGAGATTACCTCTCCATGAACGCCTTTGAGTATCGCATCCTGTTCACTATTTATTTGCATAATGCTATAGTGAATTTACCTGCATATAGTCATTCAAAAACCATTCGACTGTTTTCTTTAAACCATACTCAAACGTAACGCGTGGTTCATATTTGAGTTCGCGGCGTGCCTTTGCAATATCCAAATACCAGCTGTTTTTTAACTCCTTTACTGTATTTCTCGTGAGCGGAGACGTAAAGCCAAATAACCGAGCGGGAAACGACAAGACCGCTGACAGAACACCGGCAGTCCAAAGCGGAAGGTGCGGGATAGGTGTTTTTTTTCCTTCCTCCTTGGCAATGGTTTCTGCAATTTCGTTTATCGTGTATGGACGTGCGTCACCAAGAAAATAGATTTGTCCTATGGCCTTTGAGGTTGATCCTGCCAGCAGCACACCATCTATAAGATTATCAATATAGCACAGACTTACGAGATTATTGCCATGGCCGATAATCCTGAACACTCCTTTGTGGATAAGTTTGAGAAACATAAGAACACGGGAAGAACTAGAAACTCCGGGCCCATAGACAAGCGGGGGGCGGATGATTACAACAGGCACATTATACTTTTTAGCAAGCGATACAAGTATCTGCTCGCCTTGCAGCTTGCTGCGGCCATAAGGGGTAATAGGGCAGCAGGGACTGTCCTCGTTAACTGGAATATCCCGAACCGGATTTGGTCCAGTGGCTGAGCTACTGCTGAAATGAACGATCTTTTTTACAGATGCAAGGCCGGCTGCTTTTATCAGGTTTGCAAGGCCGTCAACATTAACTTTATAATATTGCTCAGGGTTTTCCGCAAAAACCTCCCCTGCGGCATGATAGATAACCTCAGTTCCACGCATCGCGTTCTTGAGAGTTTCAATTTGTTCCAGTCCCCCATAAGCAATTTCAACGCCGAGTTTTTTGAGACCAGCGACATTGCTATTTTTCCTCGCTAAACACCGTATGCTCTTTTCACGATTACAAAGTGCCCGAGTCAGATGCTGTCCGATAAATCCTGTTGCGCCTGTTATTAATACTGAAATAGACACCTCCTCGTCTGAAATACTGTTTAAATATCCTTGAATTTATAAGAACGATATCCTTTAGTAAATGGAATTAGGCAGGGTACTATTTCTCTGTAGTGCAGATACGATGCTCCAAATTGCCGGGCAAGCACTTTTTCCTCGAGCAATAAACGCAATATAAGTAAAGGGGTATAGACAAGCAGCGTCAACAAAAGAGCATACCACGCGTTTGGAATAAGGCAGCAGCTGATTACTTCAATTATGGTAAAGAAATATATGGGATGACGAATGTATCTATATGGACCAGATGTAACCAGTGAATGGTTTTCTCTTATTTCAATCTGTGCACTATGGTATTTACCCAGAGTCTTCAATGCCCAGTACCGACCAACAACAGCCACGGAAAACAGGAAGAGTCCCAGTACCGATACAAAATAATTAATAGTTTCTAATCTAGTAAAATATTCAACCACGCAGAAAATACCAATTATGATATGCATCATGGTTAAGGCATATAAAGTCCATGGTTGAAAAACCCGGCCGGTCTCCCTATGAGATGTCATCAATGTTGATTTTACCCTGTAAATAACAACAGCCAGCAAGAACATCAGCATTGAATAGGTGAAAAAATGTTTCATGACATACACCGATTTTTACTTATTGGTTTATTACAGATAATACATTACATCAACAAGCAATTTCAGCTATTGAGACCAATGCGTCCGCAATATATAGATTTATTCGGATTATCGGTAACCATTGACCCGTTGCATTTTTAATGCAAACAAAAAAGGCTACCGAGCTATCTTTAACATCAGCAGCCTGTATGTATTACACCATCAATCTATTAAACTTACAATCGCTGCAACCTCCTTAAAAATGGCAGCAGCTATCTTCATGATCCCACCTCAAACACTATTCCTTCTCTAATTTTCTTGCTATATTATCAACTCTCCTGACGCCAAGTCAAGCGAAATGTCGTATCGCGGCCGATTGAGTCTATAAACGGCTGCAGAGACGGCAACATGAAGTAGTCAGAAAATGAAAACGACATGGCTAAAAAATGAACTTCAACGAAAGGCATAGGAGGAAAAGCGACGAATAGGACTAGATGGAGTTCCTCAGAAAAATAATTGGGTGCGCGGGAGTTCCGGGTTTTGGGCTGCCTTCTCTTTAAGCATTTTTTCCATGGGCGATAGATCACAGGCAATGGCGCCTTCTTCACATAAACGATAGCAGTTATAACACATAAAGCACGCATCACCAAAACGGGGATACGGGTCCAGTTTGATCGCGTCCGCCGGGCATTCCTTTTCACAGATCCCGCAGCGGGTACATTTCTCTTCGACCAGTTTAAGCGGCGGGAGCATTTTTTTTGCCGCCTCAATGTTCATTTTCTGGAGCCACTCCTGCACTTCCCGAGGCTGGTAATTCAACTGCGGAAGCGACAATGGCTGCGGACTGCCGGAGCGTATTTTCGAGCTAACTGCTTCAACCAGATCTTTCACCATCCGGTCATCGTGGGCATCGGGATGCCCCACTCCTAAAGGACTTTTACATTGCAGCATCATCGAATGCACAGCGCCGATTTTGGCCGCTCCCAAAATGACATATCCTTTCGCGGACAGCAGCGTCCCCATCTCATGGAGTACCACGCCACTGGTAACCATACCCCAGGTAACAAAAGGCACAGCATAGCTCCCGTTCCCTTCAGGAAGTCGGGAAATAAAACCGGTGACGGAAGGAACCGCATGCCCCGCATAGACCGGTGTGCCAATCCAGAGGCAGCAGTACTTCGACAGATCTTTGATATGGTCTTCCGCCTCCAAACAGTCACTCCTTTTACCCAGATCCCACAAATGTGCATGTGACCCCATTTCTTTAAGGGCGCCTGCGATAATCAGGGATGCATGACGGGTAGTGCCTGCAGGTGAGGAATAGATAATGTATGATTTAAGGTCACTGGGCTGCATGTGGGCCACACCAATGTTTAATGCTAACCAACAATAATTGCATTGTCGGCAGGAGCGCGCATTCGTGCGCGATACCTTCGCGGCGCAAAGCAGCTCCTACCGGTTATACATGTTTCTGAATGAAAATCAATCAGCAGCCGGTACATGTTCAGGTTTGCACCGGCAAAAATCTCCACAAGTCCCTCTCAGTATCGTATCACCGGCGGGAAGCCATAGGCTTCGATGGCCTCGGATGCTATGCCGTTTTCCCGGGCAACTCTGGTGCCGTAATCCTCGAGGATAATCCACTCAATCATGCGTGCCCGGGACTTGTTCATCATCTGGTAGTCTTCCTTTTGAGGTTGCTCCGCGTTCGCTTGCTCAACAATATTTTTATATGTCGGCAGTATCCCTTTAATCAGATCCTCCATGAGCGGAACGTCCTTTTCCTCAAAAAAGTTAAGCAGGCCGCATTGCCCCGCGTTGCCGCCGAGCAGCCTCCCTCCGGCCATCATTGCCTTATAGTCTTCAGCATCATGCCCGTGTTTTGCACAGATGCGTTTCACCTCATCCGCAAACAAGCTCTTTTCCCGCTCATGGGACTTGCCGTCCTGAATAATCAGATCAAGGTAGAGGACCAGGATGGAACCCATAGCTTCCGAGGCATTCATATTGGTCATGATGATGAACCCCGGCACCCTGGGATTGGCCGGATATACCAGTGTCTCAAAGAGGCTTAAGTCAGCGGGGCTTTCATTGACCATCCCTCCGACAAGGTGCATACGCGAGAAGCCTGCTTTTTCCAGTATTTTGCCCCGGGAGCAGTTCACCGCTGCCGACCATTTCTCGTCACCCCACTCTTTCACCGGGTCAAACGAGTCCTTACCATTAATACCGGCATAAAACTCCTTGAGCAGATCGACATACGCATCCTTGGGATATGGCAAATTGGTTTTAACCATCAAAGCACCTCTCCTTCGCATGGTAAAGGCTAAAAAATAAAGTCAAACACTTTGGTGGTGGTTTCCTGGCCGAAAATATTCACCATGAAGTAGTAGCCGGGATCGTTTTCCTTCATCATCTTCCGGACCGCCGCTTTTTTCCTTTGGGAGAACTGCCGCTCCTCACTGTTCTCTATTTTTGCCGCATCCTGCCACAGTTTGACATAGAGTTTGCAATATTCCTCAATCACCGGACCGAGCTTGGGCATTACTTCATCGGCCAGGGAAAAAACGGTGCAGTGGGGAGAAAGCGCCCACACGGTTTTGGTGGACATGGTAAGTGATTTATCCACCATGCCGTCCTTCAACGCTTCCGCCGCGCTGCTTTTTACCGACAGCAGATCGTCGAGGTAGCGCTCGCCGTACTGGGGATACAGCACGAGATCGGTCATCGGGGTAAAATCATTGATAAAGATGTTCATCCCCGGCATCCGGGTGAGGTTGCACCAGAAGAGGGGAAGGTTGTTGCCGTCATCAGGCCAGGCCAGCAGCGACGCCTCCGATACGGACGCTTCCTTCAGGGTAATGGTTGAAAAGGTGACCTTCTCCATTTTCTCAGCCTTCAGCAAGGCAAGATCGATGGCGCCCCCCTCCGCTTCAATTTTTTTCATTGACCCATCAATGGCAACCTCTTGCATCGCCATCTGCCCCAGACACGCTCTCATCTGCGCCAAAAAACCTTTTTCATCCATGATCGCCTCTCCTTTGGTAAAAGGTTCCGCAATAAACAAGGGCGAAGCAGCCCCTGATTCATGCTCTGAAGCAGAAGCGCTTCGCCGTTTCATCTTCTCTTTACAAAGGCTTTGCGTACGGAATTAATAGCTGCACCACGGTGTTGTGCTGCAGATGGGACAGGGGTTGCCGCTTAATCCACTTCTGCCAAAATCCGCCTTAAACAGCGCCGCGTCAGATCCGTCAACGTTCGCGTTGCAGGTAAAATCACCTTTGCATGGGTTACTATTGGTACAGGGTTTGCCGCTTAATCCACTTCTGCCAAAATCCGCCTTAAAGGTTGCTGCATCACCGCCATCCACATCCTGGTCACCGTCAAAGTTACCTTCACACTCGCATGCATCACCGCAGTTGTTGCCACCGGGAGGATAGTTGTCTTCCTGCCCGGGATTGGCCAGGGCGGGGCAGTTATCGCAGGCATCCCCCGCTCCATCCCCATCACCGGCATCCGCCTGACCGGGATTTGAGACAGTGGGACAATTATCTTCGCTGAAGATGAAAATCGAGCCGGATGCCGAGTCCTTATTCACGCTGGTATCATAGATGGCCGTTACTATGTCCTTGTGTCCATCACCATCCAGATCAGAGGCATCAACTTCGCCCGGCATGCAGGCGGGATCCTTATACAGGGCAACGCGCTTGTACGCAAGGGTGGTACCGGTTAATCCCTGTGATTCATAATAGTAGACAGCGCCCTTACCGTCACCTGACAGCACCAGATCAAGGAAACTGTTTCCGGTGATATCTTCCGCTTTGACCGAAGCGGGAGAACCCTGAGAGTAAGGTCCACCGGGACGGTCAACCGTAAAGGGATCTGCCGCAACCGCCACCGGATCGGTGGGGTCAAGATTCGGGTCGCCCGAATCAATGGTAACGGGGTTCCAATTGGCAGTCACCTCAGGGGAGCCGGGAACATCGTAGGAATAGATACCGGACGGCCAGATGCGGTAATTATTGGGATCCTCCGGGTTATTTACCGGCTTATAATCCTGATGATTGTGGTTGGTAATGAGAACCTCTTCCTCAGAATCGTTATCGATGTCCGCAAAGTGGACAACAAAACCCTTTCCGATGGGATTTGATGACGTATACCAGTTCTCTATGGTATAGCGGTTCCATTTCAGATTAGGATTCGCCAGCATTGCCGCCTGCCCGGGATTTTCAAACCACGCCATCGTATCACCCCTGATGTCGGAGCCGTCCGGGTATCCCTTGACAATCAAGGTGCCCCGCGTCTGAACCAGGAATTGCGGCGCCACCGCATCAGGGTCGCCATCCTTATCGACATCATGAAAGAAAGCAAAAAAACCGCCGCCGTCTCCGATTTCATAAGGTCCGGAATACCCTGTGGGGTAGGTCACTAAATCGGTTTCCTTTTTAAACCATTCCACCCATTGAAACTGCTCATCAGCCACCGGCCACTGCCAATACCACATGTGCGCCTTGGTGGTCAGAAAGTCCTCAAGCCCGTCGCCGTCTATGTCATAGAAATCAGCGGCATGATATGTCTCAACCCCGTAGGTGCATTCACCCCCGCCCACCGGACTGCAGGGACATTTGTCCATGTCAACCGTGCCCTGAAAAATGGTATGTTTAATCCAGTTCGCCGGGCTGGTTACATCCCCGCCCTGATTTTCAAGATAGTAAATGCCGGCCGGCCCGCAGGTGAACCAGGCTCCGAGATAATTGTCCATGACCATTATGTCGGTATCACCATCATTATCCATGTCTCTCAGAAGCATATCATTTGGGAAGGCAAAGGTGTCATTAACGATGTTTTGTGACCACAGGTTCGCATTCGAACCTCCCGCTTTAAAGACCGCAACCGCTCCATCGAAAGTAGTCAAATCCAGGTCCTGCCCCATCAATGAGGTGCACACAATCTCCTTAATGCCATCTCCATCCAAATCGCCGATGGCAAGAAAGCCTGCCGATTTATAACCGGGCACATCCGGCAACTGGGGAAGCGGCGTCCTGATACCGGTAACGGTGTGGCGGGTGAATTTCGAAAGCAGTGAGGCATCTTCAGTTATAGTGACATTTGAGATCTCGAGGCCCAGGAGCGGGGCTCTGCTGCCCAGAAGGAGAAATAGAATAAACGCTGCAGCTGTTCGCTTCATTTTTTACCCCCTTCGAATGTCATTACGAACCAAACCTAGTAAAAAACCTCGTGAGGCGCACCTTCAGACGCGATGTATTCGCGGCTTTAAGCCGCTCATACCGCCCATACCCTTACCAACAAGGACCTAATAGCTGCACCACGGATTGGTCGTGCAGGCGGGGCAGGGTCTGTCAAGTCCGCTTCTGCCGAAGTCAGACTTAAACAGCGCCGCATCTGATCCGCTCACGTTCCCGTCACAGGTAAAATCGCCATTGCAGGGATCACCATTGGTACAGGGTCTGATGAGGCCGCCTCTACCAAAATTAGTTTTAAAGATTGCTGCGTCAAAACCATCCACATCCAAATCATTTCCTTGAAAGTTACCCTCGCACTCGCAGGCGTTACCGCAGTTATTTCCTCCCGGCGGGTAGGTGTCTTCCTGCCCGGGATTGGCCAGGGCGGAGCAGTTATCGCAGGCATCCCCCACTGTATCGGAATCGGCATCGGTTTGGCCCGGATTCCCTTCGAAGGGACAATTGTCCGATCCGGTGCAGCTCAGATCACTGTCGCCGGGATTACAAACGCCGTCATCATCAACATCACGGTCCTGGGTATAGATGAATATCGATCCCGAGGTCGAGTTCTTACTCACGCTGGTATCATAGATTACTTCCACGATATCCAGATACCCGTCTTCATCGATGTCATCAAACCTGGATTCCCCCGGCATGCACGCCCGGTCATAATAAAGGGTCGCCCGCTTATAGGATTCCGCCGCACCGATGTTCTCATAGTAATAAACAGCGCCTTTACCATCACCGGGTATGAGCAGTTCAGAATAACCATCGCCATTTATATCTGCCGCTTTCGGCAATCCCGGAGATCCCTGCCCGGTTGGGCCGCCCGGACGGTCCACCGCATACACATCGGTAAGCACATCCGGATCACCCGGTTCCAGATCCGGCCGCCCGATTTCAATGGTTATCGGCGTCCACTGGGTCGTGGCCTTGGGATCAGTCGGTATCTCAAAATAGTAGACTCCTGACGGCCAGTAACGAAGCGAAACCCCGCTATACTTACTGTATTCCTGATGGTTGTGATTGGTGACTACCAGCTCATCAGCGCCGTCATTATCAACATCCGAGACTATCAAATCCATTACCTTGCCAATCGGGTTGGGGGAGGTATGTTCATTTTCAATGGTCCTGCGTGTCCAGGCAAGGTTGGGATCGGCGGCCAGCGCTGCCTGCCCTGGATTTTCGAACCACGCCAGGCTGTCGCCGTTGGGATCACCCGGCGCCTTGCGCACGAACCCCGCATCATAGATAAAGAATTGACCGGCCACCACATCCTGATCGCCGTCTTTGTCAAGATCCGTCAATTGAAACAGGAAGCCCCCGCCATCGCCTATCTCATAGGGACCGGAAAACCCGGAGGGGTAGGTAACGAGATCGCTCTCTTTCCTGAACCATTCAACCCATGTGTATTGCAGATTTGTCCATGACCAGTAAAAGAAGTGGTTCTTGGTGGTTATGAAATCTTCATCGCCATCGCCGTCCAGGTCCGCAAAACGGGCCCGGTGGTAGTTGGTGTAAGCGCTGTTGCAATCTTCAGGGCCGCAGTCCCAGCCAGTGCAATCAGGAGGGCACATACATGTAAGTGGAGACGAAAGCTGATAACATGTCCCTTGAGTACAATTTGCTACCTTACCTTCGCTATAGCAGCCTGGTTCACCTACTTGACACACGGCACCCGGTTGATAGTAGGTACCGGAAGCGGAACATCCGCTGCAAACAGCGCCCCGTTTGTAACCATACGGCCCACCGTCATCGACCTCCTGATAAATGGTTTGTTTCACCCAATTGGCGGGACTCGTGATGTCCCCCCCCTGGTTCTCCAGCCAGTAGATGCCTCCCTTCCCGCAGGAAAACCAGGCAATGATAAAATTATCCATGACCATAATGTCGAGATCACCATCCCCGTCCATGTCCCTTAAAACAGTCTCATTGGGGAAGGCAAACGTGGCATTGATGACCGATTGCGTCCAGTTATCAATATCGGAACCGTCCCAGGTAAAGATGGCCACTGCACCATCCCCCGGTGTCAGCGCATTCCCGTCGAGCCCGATTCCGGATGTACAAATAATATCTTTCACGCCATTGTTGTCAATATCACCGATGGTGATAAACGCCGCGCCGACATAACCCGGCACGTCAGGAAGTTCCGGAATGGCCGTGGTAATGCCGGTGACGGTATGCCGGGAAGAGAATTTTACAGCGACTGATTGATCTTCCGTCACGGTGACCGCGGCGGAAAGTGAGACGGCGGTTACACCGACAGTTAGAAGTACAAGCAGTCCGGTTCGAATCACTCTTCTCATAGCTACCCCCTTTCACTGATATGCGTTGCATGACATACGTCAATCTTCCCCTGTGATACAGTGCAGAAAATCATTTTCTGGCTCTTTTGAGGTGCGGAATCCCCCGCTCCTGGGACACGGCATTGCCTTCTTCCAGGTTCATGCATATTCTTCGCAGCACTTCCTTGCAGATTTTCAAATCTTCCTCGGCAATGCCGTACTGCGCAACCTCGATATTCGAAAATCCCAGGGGAACAAGCTTTTCTTCCATATCCCTGCCCTTCCGGGTCAGACAGACCAAGTTGTGCCGCTTGTCATTTTGATCCTGCATGCGCATGATCAGTTCGCGTTTTTCCAAACCGTCAATCTGCGGGGAAATAGTGCCCTTGTCCTTCCCGATGATATTGGCAATCTCCTGCTGGGTCCGGCCGTTTTTATTCCAGAGCAGCAACAGGATCATCCACTGCTCAACGGTTATGTCAAAGCCGTTATTTTTAAAAATCCTTTGCAGGCTCATGCCCAGATCCCTGGTTGATCTGTCCAGCAGCATGGCCAACGATTCATTTTCAGTAAAATTTCTATAGTCCATTATCGCACCTGGATGTCAGTTGGATATCCAACGCTCTTTAAGTAACATACAATATATAATAAGTCAATACTCGGTCTTAAAAAAATTAATCTTCGTCACCGCGCCGTACGGTATGCCGCTTGATTGATCCGGCTGGGGTGAACGTCAAAAAAAGGCACTCAGAGGATACTCTAAGTGCCATGATACGGTGTTTCCCGCGAATGCCGCGGATTCCCGCGCAATCCGACCGCAGCATCAATGATGCCTGCGGATTACCTCAGAGCCCGTAGCGGCTGAACAGGTCCCGGTTGCAGTATTCGTCGGAGCTCATGCGCTCGTTTATCTTCTCCTCGGTAAGCCAGTTAATCTCGGCGCCGTTTGTATCATTCTTAAGAATTTCTTCCGCCAGATATGGCGTGACCGTCTCAACCGTATCCGCCATGCAGTTGTAGATGGGCTTTACCATCTCAACCTGCTCGGGGGACATCTTACGCATGTCATCAAGCAGAAAATCAGTGACCACAATACCCGGACCGACGGTGCCCACCTGCACCGGGGTTCCCTCCGCGTCCTGAATCAGCGCCTCGCTGAAATACCGAACCGCCCGCTTGGTGGTGCCGTAGATATGCAGGCCCGACACCTTGTTGTCATTGAAGCCGTGGCCGTACATATTGTAAATCTGCCCGCCGCCCTGCCTGGTCATGCCCCGCAACGCGATCATAGCACCGTAGATCAGGCCGGTCACGTTGGTATTGACAACAGCGGGCACCTCATCCAGGTCCAGCTCCAGCAGGCTTTTCATGGTGTTGGCAATGCCGGCATTGTTGATCCATATGTCAACCCTGCCGAAATGGGCAACCGCCGCGTCCCACAGCGCCTGCACCTGTCCGCTGTCGGTGACGTCACAGGGCTGACCGGTAACGCGCGCGGTTCCGAATTCCTTCCGCAAGTCCGCCACCACCTGCTCAAGCTTGGAACGGCTTCGAGAACTGATGACGACGGAGCAGTCCCGCTTCAAAAACTCCCGCGCCAGCCCGAGTCCGATCCCCTTGGTGCTGCCGGTTATGACGACTGTCTTCATGGCTGGCGCTCCCAGCGCTGCGCCATCCGCAAGCCCTGCTTGGCAAAATCGCGCGAGATGATGGTTATGCGGTCGATGGTTATTTTGCTGATGAAGAAGCTGTTCTTCACCCCCTGTCTCCATTTTGCCAGATGTTCTTCCCGCTGCTGCGGCGTCGCATCCTTGGGAACCCGGGCGCCTTCCTCATAGGGGAGAAAATCAATCATAATCTGTTCAAACTCGGGACTGGCACCATCAAGCAACTCCGCGCGTCCCCGTATCTGGCAGCAGAGATAATTCCCGGCGAAGCCCGTGAATTCCTCGTGGAAGTTGAGACTTACCTGCGGGTTGTTTTTGATGTGCACGAGCTTTTCGGTCCCCTGTTCGTGGAAGCCATAGAGCACCTTCTTTCCAGGATCAAGGGTAAACTCGGCCGTGGTGGTCAGGGGGACATTATTCATGCTCGTGCCCAGCACGTAAGTCTTGGAGTCCATCTTGATACCACCGATAACCTTTACGATCTCCTGCCATACCTGTTCCTTGGGCATGACGCCTTCGCCCGCTTTTTTCGCGCCCCACTCTCCTGAAAGCCAGAGCTGGGTGGCGGTGGTATTGGCGTCGAGTTTAATCTCATGGCAATCATTACAGGCAAGGCCCGGCTCGATTGCCGGATGGTTGCTTTCATAGGTTGCTGTTGCATCAATGCTTTTCGCCTCCGCCGGCGCGGCAGGCTCTGTTTTGGACTTCGGCGCCTCCTGGGCCGCATACAGACCTGAACACACAATGACAAACGAAGCGATCAAGAACAGTCCCAACCATTTTTTCGAACTTCTCATACCTGCCTACCTCCTTGTGATTAAAATTGTTACCACACTGCTGCACAAATCATTAACCGAATCCGAAAGGGTTATTCTATATAACGCAATCCGATATTTTAAGCAACAAAAAGAGTCTCCGTTTTTAGCACAATAGCTTTGAACGGAGACTCCGGGTATTAAAGCGGGTTTAATCGAAAACAAGGGCGACCGGCCGGTCGCCCCTACATTAATAGGGTTTTTGCCTTTTCTATTTGGAAAACAGAAAATTGCAGAAGATTTCTCAGTCGCTGCGGCATCTTCGAAATGTCACGATAGGCTACACTTTACGGGGTAAATTCATTCTCAGGCATCCCCGGTGTCATTTCGACCGCAGGGAGAAATCTTCTACAATTTTGTCTTTTCTATTTCCTCAACCAGCCGGATACCCACCTGGCGGGCACAAGAAAGTTTTTCCGAGAAGATATCGTCAGTCATGTTTTCAACGCCGCCGACATACAGCCGGTCCACGGTAGGAACCTGCTCCACAATCAAATGGCCTTCCATATCTTCAAAGCATGGGTCACCCATGATCTCCCGGAATTCGTCCGCACAATTGGCAGTGACGATGAAGGAAGCCATCTTTTTAAAGGCTGCCGGCACGCGCGCCTCGGCAATGGTACCGAATGCCTCTTGTGCCCTGTAGCCGAGCGCTATTTTCCGTTCCAGAAATTTTTTCATCAGTGAGGTAACATGGCTCTCGTAGGTAGGGCTCGCGAAGATATAGCCATCCGCCTCCTGATACTGCTCAAGTATGGAAGCCATATCGTCTTTCAGGGGGCATCTTCCTAGGGGTAGTTGAGGATTTTCAAACATGCATTTGAAACATCCCCTGCAATGCATAATGTTGCATTTTATAAGGTCGAACCGTTTGGTGCGCGCTCCCCTGCTTTCTGCACCCGCCAGCGCTTCTCGCAACAGCCTGCTGCAGGTTCCGTTAAGCCGGGGGCTGCCTAAAAACCCAAGAATCTTCATGGTGTTATTTGCCCTTAACCTTATTGTATGATGTCATCCTGTAAGGGCGACCGGCCGGTCGCCCTTACAATAATGCAAAAAATTACAGTGCCCGCTCGACCAGTGAAACCAGGCTGTACAATGCAATCTTATTTCCGTCGGCGGCAATGGCATCAGCCAGGTTGGACTCACACCAGGGACATGACGTGACCAGTGCCCCGGCCCCGGTCGCCTTTGCCTCATCGATGCGCTCAAGGGCTGATTCCAGGGCAAACTCGGGGAATGCCGACTTTACCCCGCCTCCTGCGCCGCAGCACCAGGAGAACTCCCTTATCCGTTCCATCTCCACCAGCTCAATTCCCGGAAGGGCCTTGAGGATATTCCGGGGCGCATCATAGACGCCGCCCGCGCCAAAATTCCGCCGGCGGGGCGGGTCGGAGAGCCCCCACTTGGTTCTTTCACCTTCCCAGATATCCTGTTTCTCGCCGCCTCTCCCGCTGTGACAGGGGTCATGCCAGGTAACCTTCATGGGAATCTTCTTTGTAAACGTCAAGGTGCCATCCTGTATCAGCCGGTCAATAATCTCCACGCTGTGCACCACTTCAAAATTCATCTTCCCCACGGCGGGGTACTGGCTCCGGAAGATCCCGTAGCATCCGGCACATGAGGTCACCACCGTCCTCACCCCGAGTTCGTTGAACAGAGCAATATTTTTCCCTGCAAACTCCTGAAACAGATCGGTCATGCCGACTTTCAGGGCGGGGCTGGCGCAGCAGTTTTCGCTGGCGCCCAGTATGCCCACATCCATCCCTGCTTCCTTCATAATGCGAGCTGTCGACTGAGCAACCTTCTGCAGATTGGCATTGTACGAGTAGGTGCATCCGGCAAAGTAGAGGACCTCCGCCTTTTCCTTGTTGAGATCCTTCAAGCCCAGTTTGCGCGCCCAGTGGGCGCGTCGCGTCCGGGGCTGCAGCCAGGGATTGCTGTTTTTCTGAATGCTTTCAACCGCCGGCATATGACCGGGCAGCGGTCCCTTCCCCTCCTTGACCGCCAGGCTGCGCAGCTCATGCAAAATTTCCAGCGGTTCCATATCGCGGCTGAACTTGCAGGTGACATCGCACGCGCCGCACAGGGTGCAGGTATAGATCACCTCAAGCGCCTTGGGGGTGAGTTCTACTTCCCCTTCCAGCAGCGCCCGGGCGAGGTCAAATCTGCCCTGGGCGGAATAGGCATCGTAGAGGTATTTTTTCATTGAGGGACAGGCAGCCGCCCGTTCCTTGCTCTGCACCGTCCAAGGATGAACCCACTTGCACATGGAGCAGCGTTCACAATTCACCAGGTCCCAGCGGTACTTTTCAAGACTCATCAGCGTACTCCTGTATCCGGTTGGAATCACATAATACCGGGATTCATTATGTTGTTGGGGTCGAGCGTTTCCTTCATCATCTTCGCCGTTTGATAGTGAACGGCATTCCTGCCGTACACCATTTCAGCCCATGTGCCGTATGCCCTGGTAAAGTGCGCGCCGAGGGCGTACATCCGCTCGCTGGCCGACCGGTGCAGCTTTCTTATCAGACCGCACTCATGCGCATCGCCCGGATTATAGGGCATGGTGAACTCGAGGTGACACACCCTGCCATTTTCTATGGGCTGCAGGTAAATGCCGATATCATCCGGCTCATACTGTGCCTGCGCCGCCTCATCCTTCAGGGCCGCGATAAAGATCGGCGCCTTTTCCATTGTTGTAAGGAAAAATATATCCGCGCTTGCGCCTTTGTAAGCGTCCTTCCAGTAGATGTCCTTGTGCCAACAGCGTCTTAGGTGTCGTTCGAAGAAGGGGGCAGCCTGGGGCACATCGGAAAGAGTGGGCTGCGGACGCACACCACACTCCCGGGCGGTTTCCATGAAATCAGCCTCCTGGTAGGCAATCCTGTCGTCAGGAAAACGCTTCAGCCCCCCGATGCAGAAGAGGAGCACATAGTCCGGCAGAACCCGTTTCAGTTGCACGTAATCAGCCGGCATGCTCTCACCCAAAATCATGGCGAGGCTTGACCGGTTGAGTGCGAAGCACTCATAGCCGATCCATCTGCGCTGCACCTTATAGGTGAAGGACACAAGGTCCTCAAGTGCACGGAATCCGGTGAAATACAGCTTCTGCTTGACCGGCAGCGGTTCAGCCATGATGTTGGCCCAGGTGACGATGCCGAGCGTTCCCTGGGCGCGGGTATAGAGCCGGTTCCAGTCAAAGCCGGGACCCCAGGGGCCGATCAGATCGGTGTGCGTCGTCTCCGGCGGGGCCATGGCCGCGGCGCCGGTTCTGAAGATGTCGCCCTGCGGCATTACTATCTCCGCGGTGTAGAGCGGCTCGCTGTAATTAAATTCCGGAATCAGCATGGGATGCGCCTCAAGAAGGGCGGTCAGCACCGATTGATTCCGGCGGGGCAGCAGGGGCATCAAGGCCCTCAACCCCTCCCCTTCCAATGCCTCCTGGAGCTGGTCATACGTCACGCCGGGGTCGATCCGTACAGCGCGGTTGCGGTAATCGATCTTGTGGATCTTCTTCCAGCCCGACAGATCCACCACCATGCCTCCCACACGCGGCACTGCTGCGCCATACGTGTGGGTTCCGGAGCTTGCCGGCACCACCGGGAGCCGAATCTCATTTGCATACACCACCAGTTCGCGGAGCTGCTGCACATGTTCCGGAAAGACAACAAACGAAGGCCCTCCCGCCGGTTGCATGCCTGCATTTCCGGAATAGCGGGTTAGCAATTCCGGATCATCCTTGACATTTCCTACCCCAACAATATTTATAAGCCTGTTTTTCACCTCCTGATGATACCCTTCCTTTTCAGCAACCACTTCGCTGTAAGGCTTGTCCTGAAGCGGCCTAATATAATCAACCTTGGCGGGAATTTTTTCCGGCATACCATAGCTCCTTTATCATTATCACGGCTCGACTGATCAAGGGTAGTTTCTACTACAAAATGTAACTCCGTTATGAACCTCAAAACATGAAACTGGTAATACGTTGGACGGGTCATTCTGCGGCTTGACCGCAGAATCCAGAAATACCAGATTCAATAGATTGCATTGTTAGTTAATTGGATCCTGCGATCAAGTCGCAGGATGACACATAATAAAAGGTCTTATCACACATCGCACATCCCCCATCGCATATCACGATCAGTTCGGCGGCTCCGGGGGCACCGGGTAGTCGGGGTTCGAGGTCAACCGCGGATCCAGGGTCTTCTTGATCTTCAGCACCAGCTCGTGGTAGTTGCACATGTGTGGACCGGCAATATAATTCATTGGTCCCAAAGGCCAGGTGGGCGCCATTTTTCGCTTAACCGCTTCGGTGATGGTGCGCGCGTAGCCGTTGATGAATGACCCGCCCGCCTCCAGATCGTGCTCAAAATAAATCAGCGGCTCGGTTTCAGAGTAGTGGCCAAGCTGGTAGGAATTGAGCCAGTCATTATGCGTATCGTCATCGATGAAGTGCCCTTTTTTCTGGGCTTCTTCAATAATCGGCCACATGTATTCTTCGCTCATTTTATAGCTCTGATCGATCGAATCAAAACCGAACCCCCCGATGACAAAAAAGTCGCCGGCAATCCGGAACAGCCGGTTGGAAAACCCGCACCTGATCTGCTCCCCCAGGTTGTCCTGTCCAATTTCCCAGAGGTCGGAGCCCTCTTTAATATATTCACCGCCCTGCTCTTTCACGATCGCATCGAGCACCTGCTGCTCGTAGGCAACCTGTGCCGGCGATGAAAAGCCGATGAGGGTCACCGAGAGCACATTTCTCCACTTCTTTTTAAATTCCGGCCACTTTTCCCAGAATGCCTCAACCGACGGCGACGCGTAGGACAGAACCATGCCGGCCGGCTCCTCGTGCACGCATGCCGCGATCTCCGCATGCCCGATCTCGTACATGGCGTCAATCAGCCTTTTTCGTTCGGGAAACTTGATAAGATTGAGGCGGAAGCGGTCCCTGGGAAATTCCGCGGTAAAGGTGGGATTGCTGCCTTTCACCGGAAACACCTTCGGCCCGGGATAGGGAAAGAGTTTCACCGCCATGGCGGTAACCATCCCCATCCCTCCGCAATGGCCCGAGTCGGCGCGCAGCAATCCCTTCAGATTCAGTCCTGCGCAATCGCCCCAGAACCAGTCGCCTCCCGCATTGCCGCGTGATCCGATTTTCAGCAGCTCACCGGTCGGCAGCACCCAGTCACAGCCCAGCACGCCCCGGTTGAATCCAAACTTATGGCCGGTGCCGCCCATGCCCTGGAACATGTTATTGGCCAGCACCGAAACCTGCGCCCCCGCTTCAGCCACGGTTATGGTTAACCCGCGCTTCATGGTCTCCGCCTGAAGCTGGGCATAGGTCACATAGGGCTGGACAACCGCGTACATGTTCTTCTCATCAATGTCCAGAATGGCATTCATGCGCTTCGGGTCAATAATCACCGTATCCGGCCGGGCCGGGATGGTAGGGGGCAGGAGGTTGGTTCCCACCGGGATGTAATTGAACCGGTAGCGGTTGGCAATTTGTATAATGCGCTGCACATCCCCGGTGCTGCCGGGAAGGGCCACGGCGGCGGGGCGATACCTCCCGGATTGGGCATGGGTGCTGTGGAGCAGCCACATGTAGCTGTAGGCGCAGGTTACCCCCGGGTCGTCACAGATGTTGGCAGGACCGAGCGCATTTGCCAGGGCCTCATAGGCCCCCTTGGGTAGACTCATAGTTGTTTCTCCTTATGAGGATGATTGCGATATGTGATGTGAGATATGCGATGTGCGAAGCAAACGTTGCAAAGAATATACATAAGGGAACCTCTAATAATGCAGCTTACGACCTCCGTGTGTCATTCCCGCAAAAGCGGGAATCCATAAAAAGTCACTATCTGGATTCCCCGATCAAGTCGGGGAATGACAAGAAAATGAACAATGAGAGGTTCCCCTCATGGAGGGACGCGCGCCGTCGCATCCGTTTATTTGTTTGTGGCCATGACAGAGCATGGCCCTCCATCCCGCTGTGGGTCATGCATCGTGCATCATGCATCCTGCATCTTGTTGCTCCCATCCCACATCACCTCTCACTCCTGCAGTATGTCCCGCAGTGTCAGTTTTTTATGCTTGATCTTCTGATGCAGGTCGGGACGCTCCGTCGCAATCCGTTCCTCGTGTCTGAGAAGGGCATCCCACATGATCCGCGGCGATTTGTACTGGCTGTACGTTCCCTCAAGCTCCTCGTCTTCAATCAGCGAGAACAAATAATCGAGTTCATCGTCGGTATATGCCGGCACCAGGGCAAACCCCTGGGCAACCTGCAGATACGCCTCGGAATTAAATTCAAAGGATCTCTGCCACCAGCCGGTATACTCCCGGAAACCGTCGCCGCCCTGCAATGCTTCGGCCACCGCCTTCCCTGCGCGAAAGCCAGTCATGAGCGCTCCCTGGATTTCTATCTCAACATAGGCGGCGGCATCACCGATGACCAGCACATTGCCGCGGTGCGGCACCTGCAACGAGGTATAGGCCTTGGCGCTGCACCCTCGCTTTCCGACGATCCTGGCATCCTTGAAGAGCGGGGCAAGGGGACTGTGGGCCACGCAGTCAGCAAATATCTTTCCCGGCGGGCTGAGCCTGCTGCCGATGGTCACCACCGAGGCCACATCATCACCGAGCAGGGACGAGGTGATCATCACCGGGCTTCTCGACTGGTAGGCGAGCCCGAAATAGCTCTTCCAGGCCGTCGGGTCAAATCCCCTAATCCCCTTCACATAATGGATGAGTGCCATGCCGGTGGCAAAATAGCGCCGCGCACCATTCATGCCCAGCATGTCCGCGACCCGCGCGTTAACGCCATCGGCGGCAATCAGCTTCCGTGCCTGGATCACCGAGCGGACCTGAGCCGATGCGGTTTTAAGCGTTACCCGGTCAGGTCCGTCTTCCGCGGCACACACCGTGGTTCCGCTCCGCACCTCCACACCGAGGTCCTCGCACTGGCGGAGCAGGTTCTGCAGCAGGTGTCCCTTGTCACATTTGATGATGATGGGTCGTCTGTCGGGGTAGGCAAAATGAATGCGGTGTCCCCCGGGTGAAATGTAATATTTATGGGTGAGCGGGAGAAGCGGACCGTAATACTCAACGGAAAACCCGTTGCGGGGAAACACCACCGCCCGTTCCTTGACGCGGATGCTCTCGCCCTCATAATCCTCATCCATGATAAGCTGCATGCAGCAGGCGCGCCGTATCGCGGTAATGTCCCGCCGTTTCTCGATGAGCACCGCCTTCAAACCGTTTTCAGCGGCGGTCCTGGCCGCCATCAGCCCTGCCGGGCCGGCGCCTGCGATCGCAACGTCATACATCATGGTTCACCTGTTCACGGCAGATGGGTGTAGGCTCAATCTTGGCGTCATGCTGATCCCACTACTTCCGTGCCGCCGGCCTGGTCCAGCGCTGCCACGGCCTGAAGCTCTCTTTTCTAAACTCCATGTTGGTAATGGTGGCTTCATCAATAACAATCCGGGTGATGACCATCATCTGCTTGGCCATGGCGCGGGCCTGCTCCAGGCTTACCTTCCGTTCCTGGGCGCTTTTTTCATAGGGGATGCAGTCGAGCAGTATCTTGTCAAATGCGGGATCGGTTGCTTCCACAATTTCCGCGTGGCCGATAAACTGAACGCAGAGGGTTGTACCCGTCCAACCGGTAAATTCCTTGTGCCAGTTCAGGCTGACCCGCGGATTCTGCTTGATGTGCAAAAGCTTGGCCGTCCCCTTTTCGTGCATGCCGTGGAGGGTCATGTGATCCTGGTCAAGCGTAAATTCGGCGGTGGTGGCAAGCGGGGCGTTATTAATGCAGGTGGCCAGCACGCAGGTCCGCGTCTGCTTCTTGCCGCCCATCGCCTTGACGATCTCTTCCTTCACCCGGTCGTTGTTGAAACCCCCCTCATTGGGCGCAAACCCGAGGTAGTCGCCGGCGAGCCACACCTGGGTGGCGGTGGTCTTGGCGTCGAGCTTGATTTCATGGCAGTCCGCGCAGGTAACCCCCTCTTCAATGGCGGGATGATCGTCACTCACCGAAGCGGTCACATCAATGGTCTTGGCATCCGGCGAAGCCGACGGAGCGGTCGCCTGGTTGGCGCCGGTCATGCTCAGTGCGCACACGGTGGTAACTAAAACCATACTGAGTGCTGCGATTACTTTGCGTCTTCCTGCTCTCATGGTGTATCTCCTCCTTATGCTTTTGTGTTTGTGGCGGTGCTCATGCACGTCCGCAGGTTCTAGCAGGTGCTTGAAAAAGTAATTTTCTTCAGGCTGTTCAAAACCATCCAGATGCAAGGCACGCGACACCCTGAGGAATGAGGCGTACATGCATGTACGCTGCAGTGACGAAGGATGAGCGTAATGCAGCAGATGGGTGTTTTGCAACAGCCTGCTAGTGCTTGAGGGCAGCAAGAATATTGGTAATGTGAAAATTGTGCTGCCTGTAGAGATCAAAATCAACATTCACCGAAAAGTAGGTGAAGAAGACGCCCATGAACAGGAAATAGATGGTGCGGGCAACCTTCTCCGAACCGAGGTCCTTAAACCGGCCCGACCGCACCCCTTCTTCCAGCAGCTGCTGGAAGGTGTTGATGGAATTCTTGTAAAAAACGGTCATCACCTCCCGGATGTCCGGTTCGCGCACGCCCAGCGAAAGGAACTCCAGGCAAAATTTAAAGAAATCCTCATTTTCCTCAAGGATCTCACTGGACTTGTTGATAAACTTTTTCAGCCGGACATCCGGCTGCTTCTCGCCCCGGATGTATTTTGCAATCTGCTCGAAGTATCTTCCCACCCGGTATTGAAACAGCTCCAGGAACAGGTCCTTTTTGGTGTTAAAGTAATAATAAATCAGCCCCTTGCTGACCCGCACCCGTTTGGCAATGTCGTCTATAGTGGTTTCGTAATAGCCCTTTTCGTTAAAGCAGGTTACCGCGGCTTCGAATATTTTCTCCTTCTGCCGTTCCTTACGCTCTTCCTTCCGTTTCTTTTCCATGCGCCATTCCTTTATTTGACTGACCGGTCAGTATTTATTTCAGACCGCACCGTCGTTGTCAAGCAATTTTTTTGCGCATTTCTTTTCATTTGACAATGCAGCTGATGATTGGTTACATGGTGCATGAGCTGCCGGCACGCACAGGAGACACGATATGTACGGATGGATGGGAAAAATCATACGGATTGATCTATCAACCGGGACGCTGCGCAATGAACCCCTGAACGAAGACCTCTGCCGCGATTTTGTCGGGGGCCGCGGCATCAACTCCAAGCTGCTCTATGATTATACCGACAGCGCCACGTCGCCCTTTTCCCCCGACAATGTCCTCATCTTCGGCGCCAGCCCCCTCTCCGGCACCGCCGCCCCCTCCACACCGCGCTGCACGGTGAGCGCCAAGTCACCCTTGACCGGCATCCTGGGCGATGCCAATTTCGGGGGATTTTTCGGGCCCTCACTCAAGGCGTGCGGCTTTGATCACGTGGTGGTGACGGGAAAGGCAAAGGCGCCGGTCCTGATCCGCATCGACAACGGGAAGGCGGAGATCCAGCCGGCGGATCGTCTCTGGGGCAGGTCAACCCATGAAACCGAGACAATGATTCGCCAGGCAGCGGACGGCACAAAGGTGCACATTGCCGCCATCGGGCAGGCCGGGGAAAACCTGGTGCACACCGCCTGCATCGTGCACGGCCATAATGTGGCGGGAAGAACCGGCATGGGCGCGGTGATGGGATCGAAGAACCTCAAGGCGGTGGTAGTAAGCAGCGGATCGGCAAAGCCGCCCATTGCCGATCCCGAACGGTTCAGCCGCGTCAGCAGCCACCTGCGAAAAAAAATCCAGGGTTCGCCGTTTTACCCCATGTTCTCCACCTACGGCATGGCCGGGCCGCTGGCCATTGAAAACGAGTCGGGAATCCTGTCGATCAGAAACCTCCAGCATGCGGGGGTAGTGGAAGAGGTTGAACAGGTGACCTGTGAAACCATATCCCGTGATTTTTTCACCGGCTCCAAAAGCTGCTTCTCCTGCGGTGTCGGCTGCATGAAAGAATGGGAGGTCAAAAACGGCCCCTACGCCGGCTTGAAGGGAACCAAGATCCCCGAGGGCTGCAATGCCCCCAACGGTCCGAACTGCGGGAACTTCTATGCCCCTTCCCTCTTTAAAATATATGACCTCTGCAACGAGTACGGCATCGACGTGCTTGATTTCGGATGCCTGATGGCCTCGGTGATGGAATGGTACGAAAGGGGCATCATTACCCGCGAGGACACCGGCGGTCTCGGCTTTGAATGGGGCAACTATGAATCAATGATCGCCATGATTCCCCGCATTGCCCTGCGCGATGGGTTCGGCGCCGTTCTGGCCGACGGGGCGGTGCGGGCGGCGCAGCAGATCGGCAGGGGCGCCGAGCGCTCTATCAATTCCTGCAAGGGCATGATCATCGGCGGCCAGGACATCAGGGGCCTCAAGGGAACCGCCCTGTGCTTTGCCACCGCCACCCGGGGCTGCGACCACCTGCGGGGCAGCAACATGCTGGAGATTCCCATCAAGGGCAAAAGCCTGATCACCCCGGAAGAAGCGGTGCGGCGATTCGGCTCGGCAGAGATCATGGAACACGATTCGTACGTCAAGGCAAATCCGGTTATTTACTATCAGGACATCTACACCCTGGCTGATGCCCTGCAGATTTGCAAATTCATGACCTCGCACAACGGTCACGGCATCAACATCCAGGACATGGCCGACCTGTTCTCCGCGGTGACCGGGATCGAGGCGGACGAAGAACGGATGCGCATATGCGCCGGCCGGATTTACGCGGTGGAGCGCTGCTACGGGGTGCGCCAGGGCATCACCAGGGACAATGACTTTCTCCAGGGGAAATGGGTTGAAGAACCAACCTGCGGAGGCCCCTTTGACGGAAGCCGACTTGAACGGGAACAGTTCGGGAAGATGCTGGAAGACTATTACGCGCTGCGGGGATGGAATATCAACACCGGCATACCCACCCGGGAGACGCTGGAAAAGCTCAACCTGCGGGACGTGGCCGATGATCTGCACAAGCTGGGGAAGCTGTGATGAGGCGATGTGCGATACGCGATCTGGGATATGCGATGCAGAATGCATGATCCACGATGCACGATAGAGTGCCACGGCAGGATGGAGGGCCACGCTCTGTCGTGGCCGCATAAAAATAAACGGACGCGACGGAGCGCGTCCCTTCAGTTTGTTACCTTCCAAGCACAGACTTCATGTCATATATCTCCCCTGTCATTCACCCCCTCCATTGCAGATCCCTTCATCGCTCCATGCGCATCTTCTTTCCTTCCGAAATCTGCATTCTGAAATCCGCAATCACATGATCTCATCTCGCAAGATCCCGTCCCGCCGCCTGCGCCTGCGCCATCCCGTCCCGGTCCAGTTCCGCCATGCCCTTCCCGTAATAGGCCTCCCAGAAGCCTGAGCCGGTGACGATCTCCGCTGTAACAATGCCGAAGAGCTTCAACACAAAAACCGCATTTTCCACCACGTGATCATAGGAATCATCCGATGGCCATCCCCAGGTGACTACCATCGCGCCTTTACGCTTGCGGGACAATTTGGCCATGTGGGCCTTAGTCCGCAGTGCCTTGAGCCGGTCAAAAAATATGGCCGCCTGTGCACACTCCCTGCTGGTATAGACGGGGAACCCCATGACGAATGCATCACAGTCCAGAAAGCGCTGGTACAGGCCGGTCATGTCATCCTTGATCGCGCAATACGTCTCAAGCGGCTTCGCTTCACAGCCCATGCAACCGATGCAGGGCGAGATGGTGAGGTCGGACATGTAGAGCTTTTCAACCGCGCATCCGGCTTCGCGGCTGCCTTCCAGCAGGGCGTCCATGATGCAGTCGGTATTACCCTTCTTGCGGGGACTTGCCATGAGCGCCAGCACCTTCTGAACCGGCCGGTCTATGGAAACCGTTGGGAGCTGCCACCGCCTCACTTTCACCAGGGGGCGCGCCCGGTCAACCTCCTTTTGCGCGGTAACCATGGCGGTAAGACCCTGCGGATCCTTGAAGCGCATCACCAGCGGATCAAAGGACTTGGGAAAAGTTTCTCCCAGCGCATCGATGAACATGTCCCGGGTTACCCGGGAGACCCCTTTTTTAAGCGCCTGGTATTCGAGGCCTCGCATCAGCCTGATCCGGTAGGACTCCCTGGTCGCATCAGGAAATACCGCCATGAACTGCTCCATCGTTTCACGCGCATCATCGGCAAAAATGAGATCGGCCATGATTCCTCCCGCATTAAAACCTTTATGCATCGCTGCCGCTACTGTTCATAGAACCTGTCCTTGAGATACTCCTCTTCGGGCGGGGTAAGCCGCCTTCTCTTCCTCACGTAATAGGCCCTTATCAGCACAGCCAGCGCCACCGCAATGGAGCCGTACACAATAAATGAAAGCGACCCCTTGAAGCGAATCAGCGGCAGCAGAAAGGCAAGGCAGGCAATTGCGCCCACCAGCTTTGCCAGGATGGGATTTCTAAAAAATGATACCAGAGCCATGCCAGCCCGCCGGACAGGTTGTGCGCAGGAGTGGCGCTCACCCATAACAGCAGATGGGCCATACCCCTGCAGCAGATACGTGCGGCGATTATAACAGATCGATGGGAAATGGCAAAAATATTATTGCCGGCGCCGGTCTTTCATTTGGCCGGCGGCGCATGAGATCACGCACCATCCGCGGGAAAACGCTTGACTTACCCTTTTGATAATATTAGCATCAACCTCGCGGATTATTCATTGCCGCCGCAACGTTTATCAACATACGGAAAGGAAGGGGATGGACATGGAAAGCAAGCTTTTTTCGGACATCGAAAAAAATACCAAGGGCGAAACAATTCTCCTGGTGGGATCCTCGGGCAACATCGGTGGCAAGGCCCTGGAGCTGCTTATCCAGCACGGCAAGGCTGCCGCAATTACCGCCTTCGATAAAAAGGAACCCCGGATCAAATCCCTCCCGCCGGAGGTAAAAGTCCTGCACGGCGCCGAGGCGGACATCACTGATCCTGATGCGGTGGCCCGGGCGACCAAGGGGGCTTCCATCGTGGTCTGCGCGGTGGGCGTTCCGCGATTTACCCCGCCGGGAGAGAAAAAGCTGACCCCCTACGAACTTGAACAAACCGGAGTGCAGCATATCGTCAGCGCCGCAAAAAAGGAGGGCGTCAAGCAGATCATTTACATCAGCGCCCTCGGCGTCGCGCGGGGTGAACACATCCCCCCATTCCACCACGCCCACCTGGCAAAAAAGAATGCCGAGCAGTGCATCATCGAATCGGGCATCCCCTACACCATCCTGCGGCCTTCCGGCTACTTTTTCGATTTTCGCGACCTGCTCGCTGCGGCCATCGCCGGCCGGTACCACGTGGTGAATGAGGGTGGCAACAAGGTGCAGCCGCTCCACCAGAATGACGTGGCCGCCATCCTGATCGCCTCGGTCAACCATAGAAAGGTTTTCAATAAAATCATCCCGCTCGGCGGGCCGGAGCTATTCTCCTACATGGAACTGGGGAAGCTTTTCGGAAAGGTTCTCAAGCAGCCGGTGCAGGTGATCCAGCTCGCGCCGGAAAAATACAAAAAGGAATACTTTAACAGCGACGTCATCCTGTTCCGCGCCAGCTCGGACAGCGCACTGACCAAAAAAGAACTGGACAATCTGTACGCCCTCTATCCAGGCCTTGTCATGGCAAAGCTGGAAGACTATCTGAACAACCCGGACGACCCCATGCTCAAGGAGTTTTTCAAGAAGGCGTAGCACCCCGTGCCGGTTTCCCCGCATCGCCCGAGGGCACCAGTGACCCGCGCAGCCGCGAGTCACCGATGCCCTTTTGCTTTTCATAAAAAAAGTTGACAACGCCGGTGTATCGTTCAGAATAGATGACGAACAGCTGCAGCAGCGCATCACGCTTGATGATGGAGGGCCATGCTCTGTCATGGCCGCATACATTATTCGGATGCGATGCAATTCGTCCCTCCCTGTAATGCGTATTCACCGGTAAGGGCGACCGGCCGGTCGCCCCTACCGAGACCTTATGTTTGTGGTAAGCCTATGGTCCTCAAGGAAACAGTCGGTCAGCAGCTGATGATCGGCATCAGCGGCACCGGCATTGACAGTGAAACCGAAAAGCAGCTGCGGGACATCAATCCCGGCTTCATCATTCTCTTTGCCCGCAACATGGCATCGGCCGGGCAGGTACAGGAGCTGACAGCCCGCCTCAAGCAGCGTGTCTCACCTCCGCCCCTGATCGCCGTCGATCAGGAAGGCGGGCGGGTTATCCGCTTCGCCAAAGATGTCACCGTGTTCCCGGGGAACATGGCGCTCGGCGCCGCGGGCTCTGTCGAGCTGGCGTTCAACCAGGGATTCACCTCGGCACTGCAGCTCAAGGCGCTGGGCATCGACATCAACCTGGCCCCGGTGGTCGACGTGCTCACCTCGACCGACAACCCCGCCATCACCACCCGCTCATTCGGCGACAATCCGGAAAAGGTGGCTGAACTCGCTCGTGCCTTCGCCCGGGGCACCCGGATGGCCGGCGTGGCCGCCGTTGCCAAGCATTTCCCTGGCATGGGCGCCGCCCGGCTCGATCCTCACCTTGACCTGCCCGCCGTCACCCTTGCCGAAGACGCATTCGAAGCGGTGCACCGCCTGCCTTTCAGAACGGTCATGGCGGACGGAATAAACGGTATCATGTCCACCCACCTCTGCTGTCCCGGTCTTGACGGCGACGGAACGATACCCGCCACCTTCTCGGCCGCCATTGTTGCCGATTATATCCGGGAGCAATGCGGTTATGAGGGCCTCATTTTTTCCGACGATCTGGAAATGGGCGCCATCGCGCGACATCACCCCATTGGGGACGCCTGCCTCCGGGCACTCGGGGCGGGTCACGATGTGCTGCTCATCTGCCAGGAGTACGGACGTCAAAAGGCCGGCTTCCAGGCGATGTTTGACGCCTGCGAGCGGTCGGCGGATGCGCGGGCGCGCCTGGCGGCAAGCATCAGAAGGATCGAGGCGCTCCGGCAGTTCTGCGCGACACCGCCGCCGGCAGACCGGCAGCGACCGGCGATTGTGCCCGGAGAACTGGCGGAAACGATTGCGCGGGAGGCGGTAACGGTCATTACCGCCGGCAAAGGGCCGCTGCCGGTTGATGCTGCAGACACCGGCGAGATACACCTTGTCATTCCCGACCTTGCTTCAATGCCGCTGCTCGAGGACGGGTATGAGCTGTCCGAGCGGCACCTGATCATCAGCGCGTGCAGGGAATACTTCCCCGGCAGGTGCACGTTTCAGTTCTTTCCCCTGCATCCCCGGCCGGATGAGGTTGAGCGCATCGCGGCGGCCGCAGGCGAACACGGGCAATGCATTGTCTTCCTGTCCGGCGCGCTCGGCAACCGGGGGCAGCAGGACCTCATCGCACACATCCGGGAGCGCTGCCGCCATCCCCTGTTTGTCCTGCTTGACAATCCCTTCGATCATAGGCTCCTCTCTCCCGATGAGACCTGCGTGACCGCCTATGGTTCAAGGAAGGTACAGATACGCGCCCTGGCCAAGGTCCTGTTCGGGAAAGCATCGGCGCCGGGGCAACTGCCGGTGAGGACACACTCATGACCGCTGTGCAACCGGGCATAGAAGTGCTGCTGAAGAACCCGCCCCGCTGGCTCAGGGACGAGCGCATCGGCCTCCTGGTCAATCAGGCCTCCGTGGACAGCCGACTCCGCCACACCGCCGATCTCCTGGTACAGGCATTTCCCCGATCGGTGAGGGCGCTCTTCGGTCCGCAGCACGGCATTCGGGGTGAAAAACAGGATAATATGGTGGAGTCGTCCGACTTCATCCATCCCCGGTTCGGCATACCCGCCTTCAGTCTCTATGGGACGTCCCGTATGCCGACCTCAGACATGATGGACCTCGTTGACATCCTCATCATCGATCTGCAGGATGTCGGCACCCGGGTATACACTTTCATCACCACCATGGCCTATTGCATGCAGGCCGCCGCGCACCGGGGTAAAAAAATCGTGGTGCTGGACCGGCCCAATCCCATCGGGGGTGAGCAGGCGGAGGGAAACCCCCTCCGGGATGACTGCCGCTCATTTGTCGGCGTCCATCCCCTCCCCATGCGCCACGGATTAACCATCGGAGAGCTGGCCCGGCTTTTCAATGATCAGCCTGGCATGCACTGCGAACTCGAGGTAATCGCCATGGAGGGATGGAGGCGCAGCATGTTGTTCCGGGAAACCGGCCTCACCTGGGTCTCCCCCTCCCCCAACATGCCCTCTCCCGACACAGCGCTGGTGTATCCCGGACAGGTGCTGCTCGAGGGCACCAACCTCTCCGAAGGCAGGGGCACGACCAGGCCCTTTGAACTGTTCGGAGCGCCATTCATCGATCCCTTCATGATCAAAGAAAAATGTGATCAGCGGAAGCTCCCGGGTGTCACCCTGCGCGCGGCCTATTTTCAGCCCACGTTCAACAAGTGGCAGGGCCGGCTCTGCGGCGGACTGCAGCTGCATGTCACCGAGCCCCGCATCTTCAAGCCGTATGTCACGACACTTGCGCTGCTGCAGGAGCTGCTGGCCCTGTACCCCGGGCAATGCTCCTGGTCCGACCCTCCCTATGAATATGAAACGGTGAGAATGCCCATCGATATCATTGCGGGGGACCGGGGCATACGGGAAGCCCTTGAGCGGCAGAGGCCGGTCGATGAGCTGGAGTCATCCTGGCAGGCAGACCTGCAGGCATTTGCGCAGCAGGTGCGGAACTATCATCTCTATACGTAATTGAGCGCATCTCATGAAGGCAATGATACTCGCCGCCGGCAGCGGCACCCGCCTGCGCCCCTTGACCGCCCTGCGGCCGAAACCCCTGTTCCCGGTGTACTCGGTTCCGCTGCTTGCCGTCACGCTCAACCAGCTGGTCGCCGCGGGCGTCCGTGATATCATGGTCAACAGTCACCACCTCAGCCGGCAGATAACCGACTTCCTCGAAGGCATCGCCCGTCCCGGTCTGGCGATCAGCCACAGCTATGAGCCGGAGCTGCTCGGCACCGGAGGCGCCATTAAAAAGGTGGAATCGTTCTGGGAGGACCAGCCCTTTATGGTGGTCAATGGTGATATTCTCCACACCGTGGACCTGGCAGAAGCCTGTCGTGCGCATCATGAAAACGGCAGCCTGGCAACCCTGGTGCTCCATGACCATCCCCGCTTCAACCAGGTTGAAGTGGATGAAGCAGGAACCATTGTGGGCATCAGACAAAAACGGGTGCGGGAAGCCAAATCGGGCACCGCCATGCTCGCCTTTACCGGCATTCACGTCATATCACCGCGCATCCTTGATGACATCCCCGCCGACCGCTATGGCGATATCATCGATGTCTACCTGTCTCTTGCCGCCCGGGGCATGGACATCCGCGGTCATCGCGCCGCCGGCCACTACTGGCGCGACATCGGCACACCGGAGGACTACCACCGCATTCACCGGGACATACACGAAAACCGCTGCCGACCCGCAGGGATCACGCCGGACGGGACGATCGCATCCCGCGGATCATCGCTTGGCGCCGGCAGCAACCTCAACGGATATGTGTCAATGGGAAGCCACGTATGCATCGGCAGCAACTGCAGCATCACCGACTCGATCATCTGGGACAACGTGTCCATCGCGGATAATCTCACCCTGCGCAACTGCATTATCGGCGATGGGGCACGCGTAACAAAATCGCTTCATGATGAAATAGTTATATAAATAACCATACGTTCATGACCATCGATCCGACATCACCGCCCTTTTTGTTTGTCCGCGACTACCTCGGGGGACAGGGAATTGCCGCCCGCGACATCGGCTGTACGCCGCTTGCCGGAGACGGCTCCGACCGGGTGCTCTACCGTATCTCGCACCCGGGTAATTCAGTCATCCTGGCGGTTAATGAGCATCCGCCGTCCAACGACCGGGGTGTGAATGAGAATGATTCGTTCGCCTATGTCTGCAATCATTTGCGAAGCAGGGGTTTCGCCCCGCCCGCAATCCATGCCTTTCATCGGGAACGGGGGTGGTTTATCCTCGAAGACCTGGGCGACGTTCATCTGCAAGACCAGGCCCTCAGGCTGAAAGACGAGCCGGCACAGCTTGAAGCGCTCTACCGCCGGGTCCTGCAGCTGCTGGCGCTGATGCAAGTGAACGCCACGGAGGGTTTTGACCCGGGCAGGATTCACAGCCCGCCCTACGACCGGCAATTTGTACGGCGGTGGGAATCAGGCTACTTCCTTCACTACTTTGTGGAGCGGTATTGCCGCCGCGCTGCCGCTGCGCCGCTTGAAGCGGAACTGGACGAGCTGGCCGAGGCGCTTGCTCACGTGCAGGGCGCATATTTCCTCTACCGCGATTTTCAGTCTAAAAACATCATGATCACCCGCGGCGAACTGCGATTGATCGATTTTCAGGGCGCCCGTCTTGGCCCCCTGCACTACGACCCGGCGTCCCTGCTGCTCGATCCCTATGTGGCACTGACCGACGCCATGCGGGAAAGGCTGCTTGCGTATTACCTTGACCAGCTTGGAACGCTCATGCCGGTCGACCGCGCCTCGTTTCTCAATGACTATGTGATGGTGGCCCTGCACCGGAACATGCAGATGCTCGGCGCGTTCGCCTTCCTTTCCCTGGTCAAGGATAAAACATACTTTACCGCCTACATGCCCGCCGCGGTAAGCAGCTTGAAGCATCTGCTGGAGCACCCGATCTTTTCATCCTATCGCGCCCTTACCCAGCTCACGGAAGAATTATGAAACTACCCATCTTTCCCCGTTTGCTGCAACTCGCATGCATCGCCGGATGCATGGTAATGCTCAATTGTCACCGCGTCACCACCATTCCTCCTGCGCCAGCTCCTTTCCCCGGGAAGCCTGCTCCCCCGCTCGTGCGTCTTGATCTCTCCCAATATCCCCGATTCATTGACAGCGGCGATCGGGATGAGCTGTGCCATGCCCTCAGCCGCCAGCTCGATTATTTCGCGCGGCTTAAAAATCCTGCAGATTATTCCTTCGGCACGGGAAGCATCTCCGCCGAAAAAATTAAAGCAACCCTTGAGGCTTTTTTGGCCCTTTTGCTGGAGAACGAGGATACGAATCTTACCCGCTTCATACAGGAAAAATTCGACCTCTATCAATCGACCGGGGAAGGCGGCACCGGCACTGTCACCTTCACCGGCTATTACCTGCCGGAGGTGGAGGGTAGCCTTACGGCAAACCGGGTATACCGCTATCCGCTGTACCGCCCTCCCCCCGACCTTCTGGTGCTTGAGCCGAAGCCGGGCGGGCCGAAGACGGCGGTCAGGATGGATGAAGGCAAACAGCGCCCCTATTACACGCGGGAGCAGATTGATCAGGAGGGCCGGTTGCGGGGCAAAGGCTGTGAAATTGTTTTTCTCAAGGATCCCTTTGACTGCTATCTGCTTCACATACAGGGATCCGGGACCATCAGGCTTCCCGACGGCCGGCTGATTTCGGTGCGCTTTGCCGGAAGCAACTACCGTCCCTATCGATCGCTCGGTGAGGAAATGATCAGGGACGGGCTGCTTGACCGGCATCAGGCATCAATGGATACCATCCGGGAGTACTTTGCGCGGCACCCTGATACACTCCAGTCGTACCTCAATCGAAACGAGCGCTACACCTTTTTCACCATCGATCCCCGCGCGGTGTCGGGATCCCTGGGCGTGCCGCTTACACCGATGAGATCCATTGCCACGGACCGGCAGATCTTCCCGGCGGGCGCCCTTTCCTATATCATCACCACCGTTCCCTCCCCCGTGGCTTCAGGCAGCGCCGCCGCAACACCCTGGTCGGGATTCGTGCTCAATCAGGACGAGGGGGGCGCTATCACCGGCGCGAACCGCGTGGATATCTTCTGGGGGACCGGCGCCGAAGCGGAATACATGGCCAGCCGCATGAAACATCCGGGCCGGCTTTATTACCTGGTGCTCAAGGACGGACAGGGCGGCTAGCGGGGCGCTCCGCCGGCCGGCAAAGGCCGCTGACCGCGCCCGCCGCATAATAGTATTTGCACCGCCCCCGGACATGAGATACTATTAGCAGTATACGGCGACTGCTTCCGCAGGGGACGCACATGACACCGGGTGACTGGAAAAGCACATACCGCCACAAGCTGAAAGACCCCAAATCAGCGCTGCAGATCATCCGGCCGGGAGGAAGAATCTTCATCGGCTCCGGCTGCGCCGTTCCGGGACTGCTGGTGCAGACCCTGGGCGAGATGGGCGGACGGCTGCGCGAAACCGAAATCATTCATATCCTGACCATCGGCGACACACCGTACACCAATGAAAAATTCTGCAACAACTTTCGCTGCAACACCTTCTTCATCGGCAACAACACCCGCCCGGCCATTGCCGAAGGCCGAGCCGACTACACCCCGGTATTTTTATCGGACCTGCCCCAGCTCTTCAGGAATCGCAGCATCCGCATCGATGCGGCCCTGATCCAGGTCACCCCGCCCGACGAGCACGGATTGTGCTGCCTGGGGATTTCCGTCGACGTGGTAAAATCGGCGGCGGAAAGCGCCCGGCTCGTCATCGCCGAGGTAAACCCGCAGATGCCGCGGACCTACGGAGACACGCTCATTCCCGCAGACCGGATAGACGTCCTGGTCGATCATGACGCGCCCCTGCCCGAGGTTCACGCCGAGCCCCCCGATGACATCGCCGAGCGCATCGCGCGGCACATCTCCCGCTTTATAGAAAACGGCTCGACCATCCAGATGGGCATCGGCACCATCCCCAACGCCATCATCAGGTATCTCAAGGACAAATCCGACCTGGGCGTCCATTCGGAGATGATCTCGGACGGGGTGGTGGAACTGTGGGAGGCCGGCGTGATCACCAACCGGAAGAAGACCATCCATCCCGGGAAGATCATCACCACCTTTTGCATGGGCAGCAAGAAGCTCTACGACTTTGTCAACAACAACCCGCTGGTTGAATTCCATCCCAGCGAATACGTCAACAACCCCTACATCATCAGCTTGAACGATAAGATGGTGGCCATCAATTCCGCCCTGGAGATCGACCTCACCGGGCAGGTCACCGCGGAATCGCTGGGCTATCTTTTTTACAGCGGCATCGGCGGCCAGGCTGATTTCATGCGGGGCGCCTCAAAATCGAACGGCGGCAAACCGATCATCGCCCTGCCCTCCACCGCCCGCGACGGAACGCTCTCGCGCATTGTACCCCACCTGAGTGAAGCGGCGGGGGTGGTAAGCTCCCGGGGAGATGTCCATTACGTGGTCACCGAGTACGGGGTCGCCTACCTGCACGGCAAATCCATCCGCGAGCGCGCCATCGCGCTCATCAACATCGCCCATCCCCGCTTCAGACAGGAGCTGCTCCATTTTGCCAAGGTGCGCTGCTACGTGCCGGCCGGCCAGGCATTGCCGGAAAAAGGGCTGCCCTACCCCGAGGAGCTGGAGATCACCGAGCGATTTGATCATAGCCTGGATGTCTTCTTCAGGCCGGTGAAGCAAACCGACGAATCGCTGATGAAGGAATTTTTTTATTCACTATCCGACAAGAGCTTTTATCAGCGCTTCTTCACCCATCAACTTGCCATTTCCTCCAGCGCCCTGCAGCACATGGTCAATCCCGACTACGACGAGGAAATGGGCATCATCGGCCTGATCAAAAAGGACGACCGGGATCTGATGGTCGCCCTCGGCCGCTATTTCCTTGACCGCACCTCCAACATGGCGGAGATTGCCTTCATCGTCCGGGACAGCTACCAGATGCTGGGCATCGGCAGCTTCCTGCTTCGCTATCTTATCGATATCGCCAAAAGCAGGGGCATCAAGGGATTCCGGGGGGAGGTGCTGAAGGAGAACAAAATTATGATGCATGTCCTCCACCAGTGCGGATACCCCATGCAGAGCCGGCTGGTCGACGATTGCTATACTTTTTCCATCATTTTTAAAGAGTGACGCAGCGCCTCGCTTATTGCTTGATTATTTTTATTGACTAAAAAAGCTAATTCTGCTAAAAGTTAGCTGTTGGTACTTGCAGTAATCGCCACCACGCTTTGAGGGAGGATGGAAGGCCTGATTTCTTGAATGCGGTCGGGCGATTAAGCGGCAAGAGGGTTCAACAATTTAATGAGATAGGGGGTTAGAAGTATGGTTAAAGGAACAGTGAAGTGGTTTAACGAGAAGAAGGGATACGGGTTTTTGTCACAGGAAAATGGTAATGATGTCTTCGTACATTATACCAGCATAAAAGCCGACGGGTTTAAAACCCTCAAAGAGGGAGATGCCGTTGAGTTCGAGGTGCAGGACGGGCCAAAAGGTCCCCAGGCAATCAACGTCAAGCTGAAGTAAATACGTCGAAACCGCACAGGAAACTAATGGCGCCTTTATGGCTGCCATTAGTTTCTTTTTTTTAGATACCACATTCCCCCACACCGATCCATGGCCAGCCGCTCCCTCAGCCATATCCTGCTCAGCCCGCTGCCGGCATTCCTCCTCGTTCTGGCGATGGCGGAAGCCGTCGCCGGACATGCAGCAGCGCCTCCCGGGCCGCCCCTGCCGCAGACGCAGCTCTACCGACTGACCACACCGCAGCAGATTGATGACGTCATGGCGGCAGTGACACGGACGAACCGCACCAGGGCCGCACGCATTGCCGCCTTCTCGGAACGGGCCCTCGGCACCCCGTATGCCGCCGACAGTCTGGGTGAAGGCAGCGGCGCCGCCTGTGATGCTGACCCGCTGTTCGACCTGAGCCGGGTGGACTGCGTTACCTTCTGCGAACAGGTGCTCGCCCTGGCCATATCCCCTACCTATGATGAGGCCTTCCGGAACCTGCAGCACATCCGGTATCGTGACGGAATCGTTAGCTTTGCCGGGCGCAATCACTTCGTGATGGCTGACTGGCTGCCCCGCAACCAGTGGCTGCTCAAGGACATAACCGCTGACGCCGGAGGAGAGTTGTGCCGGGTGATGACCAAGACCATTGACCGCAGGGGTTTTGCCGCCGCTCGGGGGTGCGTTGACGGCGACTGGCCGGCGCCGCAGCGGATGAGCATCCGTTACATTCCAACGCCGCACCTGCGGCAAACGGTCCGGAACCTGAAGGGAAGCGAACTGCTTGTGCTCATCACCCGGCGGGAGGGTATTTTTGCTTCCCACCTGGGGTTTATCATAAAGGCCGCGGATGGAAGCATGCTGTTCCGCCATGCCAGTTCCATCCATAAGAAAGTCGTGGACGAATCGATCGAACAGCTCTCCCGCAGACTGGCACAAGACCGGCAGATCGCCGGTTTCGCGCTGCTCGCCGTCCGCGATGAGGCGGGTCAATCCCCGCCGGCGGCGCGGTAAGCCGCGATAAAGCGGCGCAGGTGACCGTCGATGATCGCCTCGGCTTCCTCAAGATCCGCGGCCCGGCTGAACGCCGATGAAAGGCTTACCAGGATGCGGTCAAAGGGAGAGCGCCTGCTTCCCAGTTGTTTTTCATATTCGATCCGCGCGTTGTAATATTCCCCTTCAGAAAAATAGTACTTGCCCAGCATGGCTCGTTCCGCGGCGAACTTCCAGTGTTCTTTCAGCATGAAAAAATCCCGCAGCGCGTCACGCACCGCCTTATCAAAAAGTCGATCGCAGCGCACCCGGTCGCCCATGCGGTTCTCGGCATGGAAAAAAAACGATTTCACCAGATCGATGTCGGTTATCACCAGTCCGTAGAGATACCAGTCATCAACCGACCGGACCACCGCCCGCTGCTCCATGTCGCTCAAGCAGGTATAGCCGATGCAATAATGGCCGGCGCAGAGTTCCGCCCCGTAAAATGAGCGGCCGCGCAGGTCGGCGCCACGGTTGCAGGCGGGATGGAGCAGGCATCCCACCCGGGTGCGGTCGCTGTTTACGAACCCCAGAAACTCGCAGTTGTAGATGCTCTCACAGAGCTTGGGCCCCGGCTCGAACGTCGCGGCCAGGCGGCGATAGACTTCGAAATTCCCGTCGCTCGCTGCGCCGGCAAAACAATCGGTCCGCCCGTTCAACAGCCGTTGCAGCGCGGCGCGCGAATGATTTTCCCAGTTGTACAGGCCGCAGCAGGCGCCGCATGATTTTGCGCTGTCGGGCTGACAGAGATGGATGCCGCTGGTGTGCACGTTGCTCCTTGTACCGCTTGTTAAATCCACACCATATCAGCTGGCGGGATGCGCTCTGTCGCATCCGAATGTTTTCTGCGGCCACGACGGAGCATGGACCTCCAAAGCATACGCAAGGGCGACCGGCCGGTCGCCCCTACCGCAAGCAATCTGCTGTACAAAATTTAAAAAGGGTGCGTGAGAGCGCACCCTTGATTGACAATTGAAAAACGGCGATTTAAAAACCGCGTACGGACCGCACCGCATGATTACAGGTCCAGCGTCTCCTGCTTGTGTTTGGGGTAATCAAGCCACTCAATCTTTTTGGGGGTGATCTTGATCAGGCAATAGGCGGGATCGCGATAGCCTTCCTTCCAGTAGGCGCTCCAAGCATCCTGCCACATCCTTTTGCGGGTATCGTCATCCGCCACAATCGCCGCCGTGCCCAAGGCCGATACGCTGCTGTGGTCGGACGGCCGGTAGTAAAAGACGCTCACCGCCGGGTTTTTTCGGATCTCGGCCACCTTCCGGGACTGCGACCCGGTGGCATACCAAATGGTCAGGTCATCCTTGACCGGAAGGTTTGCCATGATCCTTCCCCGGGGCGTGCCGTCCTGCCCCACGGTAATCAAATTGGCATAGGGATAGCCGGCAATAAAATCAATGATGGCTTTCTTCAATTCCTGTGACATGGTAATCCCCCTTGCGTCGCCCGGTCATGGGCGTTGTTTATTCATCCTTTGCCGCCGGAGCGCCGGCTTTTTTGAGCAGTGCCTGGTAATCTCTATCCACCTGCTTCTGAATTTGATCGCGCACGTCGTCGGTGAGGTGGCGAAATCTCCCCTGCAGCTTGAGATAGTCACTGACCGGCTTCATCCGTGAGACCTTCTTGGTCAGGCGGTAGGTTCCGTCCTCCACTTCATAAAGGGGAAACACGCCCGTTTCCACCGCCAGCCGTCCCAGCTCGATGCTGAGGTCGGTGGCGCAGCGCCAGCCGGTGGGACATGGCGAGTACACGTGGAGATACTTGGCCCCGGGAATGCCCTTGGCCTTCTGCACCTTGGTGGTCAGGTCCTTGGGATAGCTGGGGTTGAGCGTGGCCACATAGGGAATATGGTGCGCAACCGCTATCTCCGGCATGTTCTTTTTCTGCGTCCGCTGGCCGATGCTCACCTTGCCGGGGGGCGAGGTGGTGGTCATTGCCCCGAAGGGGGTTGCGCTGCTGCGCTGGATGCCGGTGTTCATGTAGGCTTCGTTATCAAAGCAGACATAGATGAAGTTATGCCCCCGCTCCAGGGCGCCGGAAAGCGCCTGGAACCCGATGTCGCTGGTTGCGCCATCGCCGCCCATGCCGACCACGGTAATCTGCCCGGCGGCAATTTTGCCCTTCTTCTCGAGAATCCGCACCGCGCAGTCAATGCCCGCGGCAACCGCCGCGGTGTTCTCAAACAGGGTGTGGATCCAGGGCACGCGCCAGGAGGTGCTGGGAAAGGGGGAACTTACAATTTCCATGCACCCGGTGGCATTGGCGATGATCACATCCTTGCCCAGCGCCTTGCATACCATGCGCATCGCCAGCACCTCGCCGCATCCGATACAGGCGCGGTGGCCGGGCGCGAAATACTCATCCGGTTCAATCGCTTGGGGAACGTTGCCAAGATTGCTCTGATCCATCACTCCCTCACCCCGATCATCTCGTATGTACTTTCATTCCCCTGAGCCGCCAGGGAGAACCCTCTCTCGATGATATGCTCAAACTCGTCCGGGAACACGTCCCTGCCGCCCAGGCCGCCCACGAAACCGTACACTGCCGGCCGTGACGGCGCATCATAGAGCGCGGCCTTGATCCCGCTGCACAGCGGGCCGCCGCTTCCTCCGTAGGACAGGCTCCGGTCGAAAACGGCAAGCACCTTGGCGCCGCCCACCGCCCGCCGGAGCTCAGCGAAGGGGAACGGCCTCCACAGGCGGATTCTCACCAGCCCGACCTTTTTACCTTTGCTGCGCAGCGCGTCCACCGCCACTTCCGCGGTCTGGCTGAAGCTGCCCATGATCAGCAGCAGCAGCTCGGCGTCCTCGGCCCGGTAGGTTTCAACCGGGGTATAGTGACGTCCGAATTTTTTGCCAAACTCATCCCATACCGCGCAGATCGTGCTCTTCGAAGCTTTAAGCGCCTCTTCCTGGGCCTTGCGCGCCTCGGTGTAAATGGCCGGGCCGGCAAAGGCGCCCATGGTCACCGGCCGGTCCGGGTGAAGGGGAAAGGGATGCTTGTACGGCGGAAGAAACGCATCCACCTCGTTCTGATCCATCAAAAACATCGGCTCAACCACGTGCGACACGTGGAAGCCGTCAAGATGCACCATCACCGGGAACAGCACTTTGGCCTCTTCCGCGATGCGGAAGGCGCAGATGGTCTGGTCAAACGCCTCCTGTCCGTCGGTGCAAAAAATCTGGATCCACCCGCAGTCCCTGGTGGCCATGGCATCGGAGTGGTCTCCCCAGACGTTCAGCGGACCGGAGAGGGCGCGGTTCACCACCGCCATGACGATGGGAAGCCGGGCGGACGATGCCACATAGAGCACCTCGTGCATCAGCTCCAACCCCTGGCCGGCGGTGGCGGTGAAGGTCCGGGCGCCCGTTGCCGATGATCCCAGGCAGGCGCTCAGCGCGGAATGTTCCGACTCCACGCACACAAACTCGGCATCCACCTCGCCGTCGGCAACCAGCTCCGAAAAGCGTTCGACAATGTGGGTCTGGGGGGTAATCGGATATGCCGCCACCACGTCAACCCGAGCCAGTTTTGCCGCCTCCGCGATGGCAAAGGAGGCCTCTATGCCTACCCGTTTGCTCATTTCTCTTCCTCTTGCACCATGGTGATAACCGATTTCGGGCATACCCGGGCGCATGTTCCGCAACCCTTGCAGTAATAGAGATCGGCCTTGTAAAAGCCCTCTTCCGTTTCGTGGATGCAGGGCTCGGGGCAATTCAGGGCGCACAGCCCGCACTTGATACATTTGGACGTATCATAGGTCGGCCGCTGCGAGCGCCAGTCTCCGGTTTGATAGGAGCTGGCATTCCCCGGTTCGGTTACAATGCAGCCGATCTCCAGATCCCTCCAGGTCAGCTCGTTTTCAGACTTTGCTGCCACAGATCACTCCTCTATGACCGTTGCTTCATACGCCTGCTGGCATACCTTGATATTCTTTTCGGCAATCCGACCAAAGCGGTGGCGGAGCGGCTCAAGCAGCGACGCCATGTCGACAACGCCCGAGGCCTTCACCAGGGCACCGATCATGGTGGTATTGGTAATGGGAAGCCCCAGGATGTCGAGGGCAATTCTGGTCGCGTCCACCACCGCCGTCCGGGCGGTAATGGAAAATTCTTTTTTGATCTCGGCAATTGATTTCCGGCTGTTGATGACCACGATCCCGTTCGTTTTGAGCCCTGAAAGGGATCCGCCCACCAGGATCAGGGAGGGGTCCAGCACCACCGAGAAATCCGGTTCCCGGATGGCGGTGCGCAGCCGTATGGGCTGGTCACTCACCCGGGTAAACGACTGCACCGGCGCTCCCCGTCGCTCCGGTCCGAAGCTCGGAAATGACTGCGCATACTTCCCCTCGCTGATGGCGGCATGCGCCACCAGCTCCGCCGAGGTGACGGCGCCCTGGCCGCCTCTTCCGTGAAATCGCACTTCAATCATGACACAGCAACCCTCTTCGCACCGGGTTAAACAAACCAATCATCAGTACTATGACTGCAGGGGGGGAAAAAGGGAGGACCTTGCACGAGCGCCGCGCGGCGGGAAGGGGCTATACCTGCTGCGGCGCCTTCACCGGGCAGACCTGGACACAGGTAAAGCACTCCAGACACAGATCGATGTTGACCTGACTTCTGTCTTTCACCAGGGTTATGGCGGTGGCCGGACACAAATCTATGCAGCCGCCGCACCCCACGCACTTCTCCACATCAATCTTAACCATGCGCCCTTCCTCCTTCAATTTCCTTGAAACGACTGGGGATATCTAGCATGAAGCTCAATTTACTGTCAACTATTTTTTTGCCCGCGATCAACCGCCTGCTAGAACTGCCGCCGGCCCTCCATGGCCTTCTTCAGAGTCACCTCATCGGTGTACTCGATGTCACCGCCCATGGGTATGCCCTGGGCGATGCGGGTAACGCTTACGCCCAGCGGCTTGATGATTTTGGAAAGGTAGAGGGCGGTGGCATTGCCGTTGGTGGTGGGATTGGTGGCCAGAATCACCTCTTTCACCCCGCCTCCCTCAAGCCGCTTGAGCAATTGATCAATCTTGATGTCATCCGGGGTAACCCCGTCCAGGGGCGAGATAACCCCGTGCAGCACATGATAGAGCCCCCTGAAGTCACCGCTGTTTTCCAGCGCGATCAGGTCGCCCGGCTCCTCCACCACGCAGAGCACCGACCGGTCCCGGTCCGCTCCCCCGCAAATTTTACAGGGGTCGGCATCGGTAAGATTGCAGCACTGGGAGCAGAGGGTGATCTTTTCCTTGACCGCAATGATGCTCTCGGCCAGCTCCCGCGCCTCTTCCCGGGACGAGCGCAGTATGTGCAGCGCCAGGCGCGAGGCCGTCTTCTCGCCGATGCCCGGCAGGCGGGCAAGCCGCCGTATCAACTGGTTGATTGGTTCCGCTGCCCTGCTCATGTTCGGCGCATTCCTTCAGCAGGTTGTTGAGTTAGTTAGAAGGATAATCCGGGTATATTTAGTCCGCCGGTGATTTTTTTCATTTCCTCTGCAACCATCTCCTGGGATTTTCTCAATGCTTCGTTGACCGCCGCCACCACCAGATCCTGCAGCATTTCCCGGTCGCCAGCATCAATCACCTCGGGCTCAATTTTGATTGAGACGATTTCCTGTTTCCCGCTGGCAACCACGGTAATCATCCCGCCGCCCGCGCTCGCCTCAACCGTCCTGGCCGCCAGATCTTCCTGCAGCCGCGCCATCTGGGCCTGCATCTTCTGGGCCTGTTTCATGATCGATCCTAAGTCCTTCATGAGTATAACTCCTTATAAGTTACTCGATATGCGATACTGATAAGATATGCAGGAAGTGCGATGGAAGAGGATGCAGGATACATGATGCATGGTGCAGGTGGCAGCCGCAATCAGAAACAAATCAAAGAGATCAAATCCCCTGTCGGGTTTCTGTTTTCTTCATGAACATGCATCTTGTATCATGTATCCTGCATCACATCGTCGCACATCGCTCTTATTTTCTTCCTCTCTCCTTCCTGGCTCCTCCGGCATCCCTGCTGCCATCCTCCGACGCCTTCACCTGCACAATGGTTGCGTCGAACAGGGAGAGGGCTTCATCAAGAATCGTATTGTTCCGGGGCGCCGGCTCCTCAACCCGCGCCCCGGCGACCTCGGCTTCCGGCGCGGGCTCGGGCGCGCGAGGCGCCGCATCCTTATCCAGGGCCGCAATGACCACCCGCAGGCTTCGTCCAAAGAAAGCCTCACTCATGGTTTTGAGCTGACCGGCCTTGTCCTTGTCCCGGGCGCTTTCCAGAAAAATGGAGTCGGAGGCAAATCCCACCTCAAGCCTTTTTTCATCGAGGCAGACCAGGCGGCCATGCTCCAAAAGCGCCGCCAGCATGGGCTTCTCTCGTTTTAGATGGGACAGGAACCCCTGCCAGGTCCGGGGCTGCGCATCGCCCCCGCCGTTTTGCGCCGGCGCGGCAGCCGGGATAGCGCTGCGGCGGCGTTCCTGATGGTCGCCCCTTTCAGTCGTCGCCCCGGTCACCGGCGGCTCCCCGGGCACATCCGCCACGCCCACAATCCTGCGCTCAATGTCGGCAAGTTTGGCCAGGGCTTCGTCCAGGGGCAGCAGCTGCCTGCTGTAGACCATCTTGAGCAAGAGCATCTCCAGGATGATCTGGGGCATGGACGACCGGTATAGATCCTCCTCAGCCTTCAGCCATATATCAAACAGCCGCTGCAGCGAATCCCGGTCGATGTCCTTGATCTGTTCCGCCAGGTCGGCGCGTTCATCCGGCGCAAGGTCAAGCAGTTGCGGTGCGTTCCCGCCCACCTTCACCATGATCATGTTGCGCAACTGTTCGAGGAAGGCATGATAGAACTGCCGGATGTCGCTGCCGCACTGGAACAGGTCCCGCACCACCGACAGACAGCCCTGCGCATCCTTATTGATCACCGCCTGGGATGCCCTCGTCAGCAGATCCCGGTCCACCATGCCGACGATGTCGCTGATGTCCTTGTCGGAAATCTCCTTCCCGGCGTAGGAAATGACCCGGTCGAGGATGCTCTGGGCATCCCTCATGCTCCCCTCGGCATCGCGGGCAATCCAGCGAAGCCCCTTATCGCTTATGGCAATTCCCTCGCCGACGGCAATGTGGCGGAGGTGCTCAACCAGCGCCTCCTGGGAAATCCGGCGCAGATCAAAGCGCTGACAGCGGGAGAGAACCGTGGAGGGAATCTTGTGCGGTTCGGTGGTGGCAAACATGAAGATGACGTGCGCCGGGGGCTCCTCCAGGGTTTTGAGCAGGGCGTTAAAGGCGCTGGCGGACAGCATGTGCACTTCATCAATGATGTAGATCTTGTACCTGCCGTGCGCGGGGACGTATTTCACGCTTTCCCGCAGCTCGCGCACGTCATTGACGCCGGTGTTGGACGCGCCGTCGATCTCCAGCACATCCATGGTCAGCCCCTCGGCGATCTCCCTGCAGGAGGTGCAGGCGCGGCATGGTGTCGGCGTCGGGCCCTGCTCGCAGTTGAGCGCCTTGGCCATGATCCGGGCGATGGAGGTCTTGCCCACCCCCCGCTGCCCGGCAAACAGAAATGCATGGGCGATCCTCCCGCTGCGTATGGCGTTCTGGAGGGTCTTGACCACGTGCTGCTGGCCGACCACCTCCTCAAAAACCTGCGGGCGCCATTTGCGGGCAATCACCTGATACGACACGGCATGCAACCTTTTTAAAAGATGATAGCCAGGCTCCCCTGCGGCACACGAAAGGTTTTACTACCGCTGCTTCCTTCCGGACCTGACGGGGTTTGTAAATTTTCGTTGCGCAGGACCCAGCTATCAATTATCAAAATCAAAACTGCTATAATTAAAAATGCTGGCGGAGAGAGTGGGATTCGAACCCACGGTCCCGCTATTAACGGGACACGCGATTTCCAATCGCGCCCCTTCGGCCTCTCGGGCATCTCTCCTGGGAAAAGCGGATGCGGGTTACTGGATACTAGATGCTAGATACTGGATACTGGAATAAACCTAAAATACAGGATACTGGTTTCTGGATGCTTGATACTGGAATAAACCTAAAATTTGCATGTTCATCTTATATCCAGCATCCAGTATCTAGTATCGAGTATCTAGTATTTAGCATCCCGCATCACTTGCTTTTTATGTAAAATTGCGTTGCGTCTCCGGGCTTCTGATAAAACCTGCAAGACTCTGCCGCTCTGGATGGCGGAGAGAGTGGGATTCGAACCCACGAACCCAATTTCTTGAGTTACCGCTTTTCGAGAGCGGCGCCTTCAACCACTCGGCCATCTCTCCCATGTGTCATATAGCAGGATACAAGATCCATGATACAGGTTAACGTCACCCCTCGTGCCTTATGCATCTTGTATCATGCATCGTGCATCCTGTATCCTGCATCACTTCTTCTGTTCCTGCCTTCTTGTGCGGAAAAATTCCTGAATAATTTCCCGGCATTCCCGCTCCAGCACGCCGGATAGCACAGCAACCGACGGGCGTTTTCCGGGGCCGGGGAGCACCCCGTAGACCGAACCACACGCACCGGCTTTCGGATCGGCCGCACCGAAAACCACCCGGCCAACCCGCGCCTGCAGCAGCGCACCGGCGCACATCAGGCAAGGCTCAACCGTAACATAAAGGGCTGACTTGGGCAAGCGATAATTGCGTTTCCGCAGCGCGGCTTCCCGCAAAGCCAGTATTTCAGCATGGGCAGTGGGATCATGCAATGAAATCGGCTTATTGTGCGCCCGCGCTACTACGTCGCCATCGGCAACCAACACCGCACCGACCGGGACTTCGCCCTCGCGCAGGGCCCGTCCCGCCTCATCCAATGCCATTTGCATGAATGCTTCATCAGATAAAAGCCTTTTGGTATCGATGACTACCCTCCCTTACCGAATCGGCGTCCGGCATGCATCGGCCAGGCGCGAAATAATAGTTTCAATTCAGCGCGCTGTCAATGTAATTCTGGACAAAGCGGTGACGCTGCCGCATCGGGAGAGCAGTCTTTGTATTACGGACCTTCGGTCTGGACCGCGGGCATACCTGCAATGGATACAAACGGGTCAGGCACGCAATTCAAGATTAGCGGCTGCGCTGCCGATACCGTTCTGGTTCCGGTTTCAGCATGCGTAAGGGCTACCGACCGGTCGCCCCTACATACAATCATATCCGATTATTGTGCGGATCGGGCAATTGTTGTCAGAGTGCTTAAAAATCAGGTTGGTGCACATATATTTTTATTGACAAAAAAATCTCTTTTGGATAAACAGGATATCCCTTTAATATCTTTTAAATACGAGCGGAGAGAAACAGCGTGAATGCTTATAAAAATATAAAGAAAATGCTCATTAAATCGCGGGAACAGCTTATCGAGGAAATTGCCAAGAACCGGCATATCGAAGCCCAGGACGTCAAGGCGGAAATCATGGACCTGTACGATTGGGCCGATCACGAGCGCGACCGGCAGCTTTCCCACATTTTGAGCGATCGCGACCGGGAAAAGCTTATTGCAATTGAGGAGGCGCTGCAGCGCATTGAAGACGGAAGCTACGGCATCTGTGAGGAGTGCGGCAAGAAAATTTCTCCCGAGCGCCTCAAAATAATGCCCTTTGCCCTTCTCTGCGTCCCCTGCAAATCAATTATGGAAAAGCAGACCGGCGCCTTTAAAAAAATCGATGAAGAGGCCCCCTACCGGGATCTTTCCAGCATTGACACGGAAGATATTGAAGAATAAGAACGTTCGCTTGCGCGAATCCGTGGTTCCTCTCATCGTGCTGACATCATTGCACCCGTAACCAGGGCATCGCATCACCGGTACCGCGCTCCCCCCATCCACCTTCCATCCACGCATTCCTGGCTCACCTGGCGCTGCCTGCCATATGCATTTCCCGAAGATCAGAATTATGTTGAAATGCCGGCCGCATTTGTTTAAGGTACGCCATAAAGAACATTCCTTATGCACCTGCAATCGCTGAACCTTATGAAACAAGTCGTCCTCGGAACGGCCGGCCACATTGATCATGGAAAAACCACCCTCATCAAAACCTTGACCGGGGTCGATTGTGACCGGCTGAAGGAAGAAAAGGAACGGGGCATCACCATACAGCTGGGGTTTACCTCGCTGGTGCTGCCCGGCGGACAGCGGATCGGCATTGTCGACGTTCCCGGGCACGAAAAGTTCATCCGAAACATGGTCGCCGGTGTCGGGGGAATAGACATCGTGCTCTTTACCATTGCGGCGGATGAGGGGATCATGCCGCAGACCCGCGAGCACCTGGACATCTGCAACATACTGCACATCCAGAGGGGCATCATTGCGCTCACCAAGTCCGATCTGGTGGACGAAGAATGGCTGCAGCTGGTTAGGGAAGAAATACGAACATTCAGCCGGGGAAGCTTTCTGGAGCCTGCGCCGATCATCCCGGTCTCGTCGGTCACGGGCGACGGCATTCCTGCCCTTCTCGACGCCATGGACTGGATCGCCCGGGAGGTTGAGGACAAACCGGCGGAGGGGATTCTCCGGCTCCCCATCGACCGCGTCTTCACCATGAAGGGATTCGGCACGGTCATAACCGGCACGCTCCTCTCCGGATCGGTTGCGGTGGGAGACAGCGTGGAGATACTCCCCGGCGGTTTTGAGGCCAAGGTGCGCGGCATTCAGGTGCACAATGAGCAGGTATCGCGGGCGACCGCCGGATTGCGAACGGCCATCAACCTCCAGGGCGTAGAGAAGGAATCGGTTGCAAAGGGCGGCATGCTGGTGCATCCCCGCACCCTGGCGCCCACGGCGCGGATTGACGTGCGCCTGGAGCACCTCCCCTCTTCCGCCAAACCGCTTAAAAACCGTGCAATCGCGCGCTTCCACAGCGGCACCAGCGAGGTGCTCTGCAGACTTATCCTGCTGGATCAGGACGAGCTGGCGCCGGGCGCCGGGTCGCTTGCCCAGATCATCCTCGAGGAACCGGTGGTTGTCCTTCCCCGCGACCGCTTCGTTCTGCGGAGTTATTCACCGGTGTACACCATCGGCGGAGGCGAAATACTCGACGCCCATCCCCACAAGCACAAGCGGCTGGCGGAGGAAACGGTGGCGCCGCTCGATGCCATGCAGCACAGCTCGTCGCAGGAGCAAGCCCTGCTGTTCATTGCCGATGCGGGCTTTGCCGGGCTTGACCTTCGACAGCTCACGGCCCGCACCGGGAAGGATCCCGCCCAGCTTACCGGCATCCTCGGAGCGCTCGTCGGGGAGAAAAAGCTGGTGCTGATTGACCGGGAGTCCTCCAAGGTGCTTTCCGCCGGGCATTATGAAACGCTGCAGTCGATAATGCTCGACGAGGTCATGGACTACCACAAAAAATTCCCCCTCAAAAAGGGGATGCTCAAGGAGGAGTTAAAAAGCAAACTGCCGCAGCTGGTGGACGCGCGGCTCTTTCAGCATCTGCTGAACGATCTACTCAGCGCGGGACGGCTCACCGTGGACAAGGATACGCTATGGCTGCAGGAGCACAAACCACAGCTGAAAGATGCCCAGAAGGAGTTGAAAGAGAAGATCGCCGCCCTGTATCGCAAGAACAGCCTGACGCCGCCCACCATAAAGGAAGTGATTGACCAGCTGGGAGGTTCCGAACGGGAAACGCAGGCAATTATTGCCCTGCTCACGAACGAAGGACAGCTGGTCAAGGTGAAGGAAAATCTCTGGTTCCACCGCGAGGCGATCGAGGAGCTTACCCACAAGCTGGTTGCAAACCTCAAAAAGACCGGCGAGATCACCCCCACCCAGTTCAAGGACCTCATCCAGGCCTCCCGCAAATTTGCCATACCCCTGCTGGAATATTTTGATCAGTCAAAAATAACCATCAGGGTGGGAGACAAGCGAGTGCTGCGGGATAAGAAGGGTTGAAACCGTGAGGGATGGTACGGTACGTGATGCATGATGCTGGCAGAGGCAAGTCCTAAATTCGAAGCACGAAATACGAAATTCGAAACAAATTCAAAATGCAAATGACCAAAATTCAAAACAAGAGGTAAACGGTGAACCGGCAGTTGCTAAAGGGAGTTTTGAACATTTGATATTTGGATTTTGAGATTGTTTCGGATTTAGTGTTTCGGATTTCGGATTTATTTATCACAGGTTCCCTATCTCAGCGTACATCCCAAATCATCTTCAAGACTTTAAAACGATACGCGCTTCCTCAATATCCTTCCTGATCTGCGCCACCAGTGCATCCGGCGAATCGAATTTTTTCTCTTCCCGCAGCTTTTGGATAAAGACCAGTTCGATCTGCCTGCCGTACAGCTCACCTTGAAAATCCAGGATATGCACTTCCAGCGAAAAGCCCTTTCCCGGAAAGGTGGGATTGCTGCCGATGCTTAATACGCCTTGTTCCGGGCGTTCATCAACCAGCACCCTGACTGCAAAAATGCCGCTTCGGGGATAGAGTTCCTTCTCCGGATCAAGGTTCGCAGTGCGAATGCCGATGGTTCTGCCGATCGCATGTCCCGTAACCACCATGCCTTTCAGGGTATACGGCCGCCCCAGAAAGCATGCTGCTTCCTGCACCCTGCCCTCGAGGATAAGGTTTCTGATCATGGTGCTCCGCACTTCGACGCCTTCAACCTCTATATTGCCCAGTATGTTCACCGTCAGGCCGCACCGATCCCCGAGACTCTTCAGCATATCAGTGGTCCCCGCCCTTCCCTTTCCGAAACGATAATCAGGGCCGATAAACACCTCCTTCGCCTGAAGCGCGCCGCACAGCACATCGCCGACAAAATCCTCCATGGAAAGCCGGGCAAAGTCCGCGCTGAAATGTTCCCGCACCAGCACATCAATGCCATAACGCTCGATGACCTGCTGCTTTTCCTCGCGGGTGGTAATGAGCAGAAACGGCCGATGGGGCTGCAGCACCTTCAGGGGATGGGGATCGAAGGTGTATACCACGGACACCCCGCCGATGGCGCGCGCCCGGTCGATAACCCGGGTAAAAAGCGCCTGGTGGCCCAGATGCACTCCGTCAAAATTACCGATGGTCACCACCGGGTTTTTGAGCTTTTCCGTAATCTGAGAGGAACCTTCATAAATTTTCATACGAGAGGAGTCGAGGTGCGATATGCGACGAGGTGATGCAGGATACATGATACAAGATACATGTTCATGAAATAAACAGAAGCCCGCACGTGGATTGGGTTATTTGAATTAGCTCATTTGAATCTATTTCGCATTCGTGCTTCGGGTTTGGGGTTTCTTTTGATCATGCATCCTGCATCTTGCATCGTGTATCATGATCCTCTTACATCCCACATCGCAGATCGTCCCCTACATTATCATCAACTTCGCCTGAGCCTCGGCCACAACCGCACCATCAGCGCGGCCGGCAACCGCCCGAGCGTATATCAGCTTCTTGCTCAGTTTGGCAACCTCCGCTTTAACCTGCAGCGGCTCACCGGTCCGCGCAACCTCCTTGAAGCGCACATCAAGCGAGGCGGTCAGTGCGTGATACCCAAGAAGCTGCGCCAGCTTGGCCATGGCCTCATCCATAAGGGTTGCAATGATGCCGCCGTGGACCACCCCCTGCCATCCCTGGTGCACATCCAGCGGGATAAAGGTGGTCTCCACGCGATTTTCCTGCCGGTTCAATGAAAATTCCAGATGAAGGCCCGTATGGTTGTTCCGCCCGCAGGCAAAGCACATGCCGTTGTCTTCCAGGCTTTTCAGTTCATCCATACAAGAGCGCCATTTGATGTGTGATCTGCGATGTGAGATGGACAATGCAAAAATCCAAAATCCGAATATCGAAATCCTAAACAATATCAAAATTCAAAAATCAAATGTTCAAAATTGCAACCACGAAGCCCACGAAGAATGAATGATGAAGAATACGAAGAATGACAGCAGGCCTTCTTTTTGTTTTTACTGTGGACTATGAACCAGCGTTTGTCTCTTTTGAATTTCGGTCATTTTAATTTGTTTAGGATTTAGTGCTTGGGATTTGGGATTTCATCCTCATCGCACATCGCTTTTACCATTGACAAACCAGCGCTTCTGGTATATCAAAGAAAAACGTTTTCCTCATATAGCATCCCTCCCGGTCTTTTGCAAGTGCCGAAGTGGTGGAATTGGCAGACACGCTAGGTTCAGGGTCTAGTGGGAGCAATCCCATGGGGGTTCGAGTCCCCCCTTCGGCACCAGTTTTTGCCTGTCATAGCGAAAAGCTTTAGTTGTTACATTTCCTACAAAGAAAAACTTTCATTTCACGTGCACATCCAGCAGATCATCCTTAGCAAAAAAGGCAGGATCTGCATTAATCCTGCCTCGGATGTGCGAACTATGTACGATTAATTGCCGGTGAACTCATCTCAAGAGCGCCGGCTTATTCACCTCACACCTCACCAACGGCAGAAGCCCATCGAGCATGGTCTTGATGCCCGCCTTCAGATCCTCATCCTCCACCATGCTCACAATTGCGGGACTCCAGTAGTAGTAGATATTGATGAGTTCCTGGCCGGCACGGGTCTCACGCAACACCCTGTCCCGATAGTTTCTCAAGAGTTCCGTTTCTGCCGCATCTTCACCGTAGAGCACCTCAGCGGCGCATTGCCCGCCCTCCGCCACGGAGAGAACTGCAGTATGGAGCTCGATTTCAGGGTCATAGACGGTTGCGCTGTTGCCCACCACCGTATCAAAATCAGGCACCGGTCTCACGGTGACGCTAGCCTCACCCGGCGCTGCGCCGCCCTTGAAGGTAACTCTGGCTATGGGAATATCACCGCCGGCATCAGGTGTGACGCATCCGAGATTGCCGACGATCACCACGTACCTGCCGGATCCCGACGGATTTTCAACGACCGTGGTCATGTCGCCATCCCACGGACCCGGCAGTGAACCGTCATACACATCGCAACCGATTACCGAGACAAGCGATGAATCGTACTCAATCTGAAAGCCCGCGGTTATCAGCTCTTCCGGCAGATCCGTAATCCAAATATCCACATCAACCGTACCCCCCTCCCTTAGCGGATATTCATCCTCAAAGGTTTTCAAGCTGTCCGACCACCCTCCCGGATTATTGGCTTCCAAAAAGTCGGTGCCGTACTCAACGCCGAATGCCGGAATGGTCATCAGCAGCATAAACAGTGCAGGCACGCATGCCCACGCAAGGGTTTTCATGCTCTTCTCCTCATTGCGAAATTATGGATACACACACCACGGTGACCCGCCGGCACATGCCGGGCAGGGGTTGTTGAAGGTGCTTCTGCCGAAATCCTGCTTGAACAGGGAGGCATCGGTGCCGTCGACATCTTTATCGCATGAAAAATCGCCGTTACAAGGGTCGCTTTTGCTGCAGGGTCGTACGAATCCACCCCTTCCAAAATCCGCTTTGAAGGTTGACGCATCGCTTCCGTCCACGTCCCGGTCCGTCGAGCAGTTAAAGTTGCCCTCGCAATCACAGGCATCGCCGATATCGTTACCCTGCGGGGGATATGAGTCAGGCGCCGAAGGATCATATGCATCAGGATCCGGATCGCATGCGTCTCCGATACAGTCCCCATCCCCGTCAGACTGGCCCGGGTTGGCCAGGCCGGGACAATTGTCGACAGTGCAGATGTTGGACGGGTACCCCGGATTACCAAAGCCGTCACTGTCGGTGTCGGTACAGGTATCGCATACATCTCCCATTCCATCACCATCTTCATCTTCCTGACCAGGGTTATCATCCATGGGGCAGTTATCTGCATCGTCGCGCACACCGTCACCATCAACGTCCGCCCAGCTCGCGCAGGGATCAAAGACGTTCATCACCATAATTTCGGCAACCGGGTAGCTCTGCCAGGCTCCGCTCGCCCGTCCGATCCCCATAAAGCCTTCCATTCCCGGAGATCCGCTGTTGTCATCATAAGGATACCATACAATTGTATGTCGGTGGCCCCAGGAGGCTGCGGTATCTTCATACATCCACGCATAGACAGATCGCTCAATCGGGAGTGAAATGGATCCGCCGGACGCGGCGAAAGCGGCAAGATTCTCGGATACAGACAGGAAATCATGACAGGCCCCGATAGCCGTGTTGTCCGCCAGCCTCTCCCAGGGGGTACGGCCGTCTTCCTCATGCCCCCACGCATCATTGGCCAGGAGATACTGCGCATAGGTTTGGGCAACCCCGGTCACATTCGCCTCCACATCCGTCAGCGGATCGACACCTCGATCACTGCGCTCCCGGTTGGTCAGCCAGAGCATCTTCTCCCCATCGGTGAGGCCATCCCAGGTTGCCTGCGCCGGCAGCGTGAGCGGAGGGAGTGACGTTCCCAACTGGGCATTTTCGGCGGAACGGGCGTTATTAAAGGCACACTGAATGCTCGCGACACCCGCATACCCGCATGACGGCAACCAGGCACTATCCGCGCTTGGATCTGCGGGGTATGCTCCCTGCAGGGGAGGTACAAAGATCATGATTGAAACAAAGCAGGCACATAGTGCATACGAAAGCCTTTTCATATGAGATTCCCCTCCGCCATGCCACCGGCAATTATCAATCGGTTGTATGATTGTTCGTCAAGGCACCTGCCCCCCTGCACATACAAGTACGCTGCAGAGCCGAAGGATGAGCGTATTACACAGGGGTGGGTGTTTTTCAACAGCCTGCCAGTAATCGGTTAACCATACCATCGTATTCTTATCTTACAAAACAAGCGCCCCATCTTTTCGTATGATCTCTACAATCAGAGAAAAGATGGGGCGCTGACATCCTTCATGGTATGCATCCCCTCTCGCGGCAGAACAGGTTTGTTTTAAAATAAAAAAACCACAAACGAAAGAGAGTTGCAATCTATTGGGATTTCACGACACTGAGACGGCAAGCCGATATGCAGCACGTCTGACAGCTCCGTTCCCTCGCCTGGCAGGCGTTTATTCGATGACCAGCAAAACCTGGTCGGTCTCCACATTCTGCCCGGCCGTGACTTTTATTTCCTTAACCGTCCCGGAGGCAGGCGCATAGATGAGGTTTTCCATCTTCATTGCCTCCAACACAAGCAGCTCATCATCTTCCTTAACCACGTCGCCCGCTTTGACCTTGACTTCCATAATTTTTCCCGGCATTGGCGCTTCCACCGTCGAACTCATGTACCTGCCTCCTTGCTGAAATTGATTGAAGTGAGAAATTAGATAATGTTCATGCCCCTATGTATGCCCGGCCTTTTTCCTTTCCTGCTTATCAGGAACCACCGCCGCCAGCCGGGAGATCTCGCGCAGCGATGCGCGCACAACCACTACCAGCGGGACGATGATGATGGCGAAGTAAAAACCAATGATCACTATGGCACTAAGGTTCATACGCTCACCCGGACACAGCGGCCTGGACAACATCAGCGAACTTCTAACATACTCCGGTTTAATAGTAAAGCAAAAGATTGCCGGGGAGTTCAACGGAAGAGCAGCGTGAGCATGTCCGGTCTGTCTTACTGCATTGACATCGCTTCAATTTTTCTGTATGTATGCTCATTGATTCGGTCACCCCGGCGGCTTATGGAGCAGGATAGTCATGAGAAAAGAGCAGTTTCGCAACATTGCCATCATCGCGCACGTGGACCACGGTAAAACAACCCTGGTCGACGGCATGCTCAAACAAAGCGGCACCTTCAGAGAAAACCAGGAGGTGGCGGAACGGGTCATGGATTCCATGGCGCTTGAGCGGGAGCGGGGCATTACCATCATGGCCAAAAACACCGCCGTACGTTACCGCGGGGTTAAGATAAACATTGTGGACACCCCCGGTCATGCTGATTTCGGCGGCGAGGTGGAGCGGAGCCTCAACCTGGTGGACGGCGCCCTGCTCCTGGTGGATGCAAGCGAAGGGCCCCTGCCGCAAACCCGCTTCGTGGTAAAGAAAACCCTGGAAAAAAATCTGCCGATCATCCTGGTCATCAACAAGATCGACCGCGGCGACGCCCGCATTGAAGCGGTGGTGAACGAAGTCTATGATCTGTTCATTGATCTCGACGCGGGGGATGAGCACATCGAATTTCCCATACTCTACACCAATGCCAAGGCCGGAGTGGCGCATGCCGCTCTGGATGACGATTCGGAGGATCTCCGTTCCCTTTTTGAAGCCATTCTCTCCACCATACCCGGGCCGGTGGCCAGCGATGAACATACGACCCAGCTGCTGGTCACCAATATTGATTACGATCCGTATGTCGGACAGGTTGCCATCGGCAGGCTCAGCAACGGCGTGATTGAAATGAACAAGCGTTACAGCCTCTGCGGCGAAACCGGCATCACCCGCGGGGTCTCTTTTTCCGCGTGCTATACCTTTGAGGGGCTGGACAAGAAAAGGTCCGAGCGGGTCGAGTCCGGCGACATTATCGCCGTCAGCGGGCTCGAGTCAGTCGCCATCGGCGACACCATTTCCTCCGAGGAGGATCCGGTCCCCCTGCCCCGCATCACCGTCGATGAACCCACGGTTTCAATGATCTTTTCGGTGAACAACGGGCCCTTCGCCGGCCTGGAAGGCAGGTACCTTACCTCCCGACATCTCAGGGCACGGTTGCACAAGGAAATTCTCGGCAACGTGTCGCTGCAGATCAGGGAGAGCGGGCTGACTGACGCGTTTGAGGTGTGCGGCCGGGGGGAGCTGCAGATGGCGGTGCTGATTGAAACCATGCGGCGCGAGGGCTATGAATTCATGGTGGGTAAGCCGCAGGTCATCACCCGTGAGCAAAACGGCAGGGTGCTCGAGCCCCGCGAGCGGGTGTTCCTCGACATACCGGAGGAAAAAATCGGCATCATTGCCGAGAGCATGTCGGCGCGAAAAGGCGTCATGACCCTCATGCAAAACCACGGTCATGGGCGAATCACCATGGAGTTTATCATCCCGTCCCGGGGGCTGATCGGCTTCCGGAGCCAGTTCATGTCAGACACCAAAGGCGCGGGGGTGATGAATACCTTGTTCGAGGATTACGCCGAATGGGCCGGTCCCATCCCGCAGCGCCAGAACGGCGCGCTGATTGCCGACCGAGCGGGAAGGGTAACCGCCTACGCCAGCCACGGAATGGCCGACCGCGGCGAGTTGTTCATGGAGGTGGGAACCGACGTGTATGCGGGCATGGTGATCGGGGAGCGCAACCGAACCGAAGACCTGACGGTCAACATCACCAAGGAAAAGAAGCTGACCAACATGCGCAGCTCCACCTCTGACGCCACCATCACCCTGCGCCCGCCGCGCGCCCTTTCGCTTGACCAGTCCATCGCCTTTATCGCCGAAGACGAGCTGGTGGAAGTGACCCCTAAAAGCATCCGCCTCCGCAAAATGGAGCTCGACGCAGCCCGGCGGGCCGCGACACGGAAGAAGGAAAAGTACGGCGAGTAAAAGCCCGCACAGCGCAGCCCCGACTTCTTTTGGTGCGGCTGAATTGTCTCAGCCGGCGCCTCCCTGGAACCAATCAACACCGCACCGCATGCCCGAGGCGCCCGGCCGCACACCATGATTGGCTAACGTTCCGGGGCAACCACCAGCTTCTGCCCCGTCTGGATTGTCTGGCCCTGGCTGAGATTGTTGAGTCGGCGCAACTCGTCCACCGAACGGCCGTACCTTCTGGCAATGCTGTACAGCGTTTCTCCCCGCGCGACGACATGATGCTTCTTTCCCTGTGACATATCAGCCGGTGACGGCGCGGTTTTCCCCGCAGCGGGCGCGGGGGGCCGCGCAGATATCTTTTCAAGCTGCTGGCTCAATGCGGAGATCCGTTCCTCCAGCTTGAACAATGTTGCCGTGGCGTCGTTGGTCGATGCGGTCAATTCACCATCCTTGTTATCAAGCTGAACCATCTTCTGCTCCAGCTGGTCGAGCCGCGCATTTATCTGGGTGAACACATCCTCAGAAGTTTGCCGGCCGCATGATGCGATAAAGATAAAAAGGATCCCGACAAGAAGTTTAAGCCCAATCGGTTGCTGTGTGCACATACCATCCTCCTGTAGTTAGAATGCTTGAGATGCCTCGCCGTATGAGGCTCATGCCGATTGCCGGTAGGAATGCTCCCCCTACCCCACCGGTTGCGGGACGGGCGTGGCTTTCCCGGTGCGGTCCACGCACACCATGATCACACACCCGTCAAATGACTTGCTGGCCGTGCCGCTTTTTCCATCATAGATAATCATTTCCACCCGCACCCGCACCGACGTCCGTCCCACGCCTTCTATGACCCCGTTGAACTCAAGCAGGTCTCCCAACATGGCCGGCGCAATGAAGGCGGCATTTTCAATGGCCCGGGTGACAAAGTTGTGGTGCGGGTAGGTTCGCGCGCAGGCGATGAAGGCAAGCTCATCAATCACCGAGAGAACCTGGCCGCCAAACAGGTTGCCGTATTGGTTGAGGTGCTCCTGCCGCACTACCATGTGATGCTTAAAGATGATCGCCATATCATCATCCCCCCTTGTAAGCGAACCGGCGATGCACGTATGATGCATCCTCATTCATCTCGCCCGATTATAGCCCGCCGTTCCCATACGATAACACACTACAAGCGCCGTCACAAAATATATTTCTTCCCAAGCGGTAAAAAAGAGCAGGTGACGCTTGAAATTTTCTTGCCATTCCCCGGTGCGGCATATATTATGAAGTAATTGCAGTGGTACAATACAAAGGAGACGGCTATGAAAAAATATGTTTTAGTAAGTACCCTGGCATTGATTATCGGTGGATTGTCCTTTGCCTCTACTTCGCTCGGCGCAACCAGGACGTATGCAATAACCAAAAGCGACCTGCTTGCAAAAACCGAGTTTTCCCTCTCGTTTTCCCTGCGCGGCGCCCGGGCGGTCATCCGGCGCACCAATGATGATGACACCATTGTAAAAGCGAATATTACATACAACACCCCGCGCATGGAACGTCAGGAACCCAGGCTTATCATCGAAAGTTCGGGCAATACCTTTATCGCAGATTTCGAATCAGGAAAGAGAGTGTTTCCCTATACCAACACCACCGTCGAAGAATGGGACATTGCCATCGGGAACTATGACGTGGATACCGATCTCAGACTGGTCTTCAAGAACGCATCCGCTGACCTGGATCTGGGGGGACTTCCCCTCGTCGGATGCACCTTGAAAATCAGGAGGGGAACGGTCGTGGTTGATTTTAGCGCTCCCACGACCAGGCCGGTTGAGCAGGTCACCATCAATGGGTACGTCATGAATCTGTCCGCTTCCAACATCGGCAACACTGACTTCGGTTTTTTCAACCTGACCGGGTCGGGAGGCGCCGCCGATCTCGATTTTGACGGCCTCTATGCAGCAGAGGTGCACAATGTGCAGATCGCCACGACGGGAATGGTCCAGAACATCACCCTGCCATCGGATGCGGGTGAGCAGGTGGTTGCCCTCCCCTTTTCCCTGCCGATTGTGGTTGTGCCGCGGGATGAATGGACCAGCGATTTCCGGCTTCCATTTTTACAGCGCTACAGCACCAATGATTACAACACCCAGAGGATAAAGATAAACCTTGGCATCACCTCGCTCGGCTCATTCGGCATGGTTGTGCGCGACGCCGATTAAGACAGGCGACGATGAAGCAGCAGGGCAAACAAAAGCCTCTCAGGAAGTTCCCGAGAGGCTTTTGTTTCACCACACCATCCGTCTTATGGATATATGCACCAGAGATCCGTGTCACAATCGGGGCAGGGTTTCTGATAGGCGTTTCTTCCAAAATCCCCCTTAAAGGTTGACGCATCACCACCATCCACGTCCCCATCACACTCAAAGTCACCGGCGCAGGGGGAAACATTGCTGCACCGGTCTAAGAGGGAATTCCTGCCGAAATCCGACTTAAAAGCTGCTGCATCAGTGCCATCCACATCCGCGTCACCATCGAAGTCGCCCTCGCACTCGCAGAGATCACCACAGCCATTGCCGCCCGGCGGATAGGAGTCAACGGTTAAGGGATCATACACCCCGGGCTCGGGATCACACATGTCCCCGATACAGTCGCCATCTGCATCAATCTGATTGGAATTAGCCACATAAGGACAATTATCCGTACGGCAGATGTTCAAGGCAAATCCCGGGTCACCGAAGCCGTCCTGGTCAGTATCAGTGCAATTATCCAGGTCATCATTAATGCCGTCGCCGTCCGTGTCAACACAGCCGACCGTCTCATACGGCCAGGAGGTAAAGCCGGGGTTCATATTATACACCGAGGTAAAACCACGGGCGCAGAGAAATTCTGCGGCCTGGGGACTTCGGATACTCATGCCGCAATACACCAGGATTTGACCGTTGATGGGAAGTTCGCTATATTTGGACTGCAACACTTGCGAGTTCCAGGGATAATTGCGGGCGCCGGGTATATGACCAGGCGGAGTTGCCGTCTCGCTGCAGTATTCATTTAACTCCCTCACATCCACCACAATCAGCCCGGGGTTGGCATCAATCATGGCCTTTGCTGCTTCCGGAGTAACATCGCTGTAACATCGGACCGATGTCGTCGTTGTTGTGCAACTCCCTCACTGACCCCAGGCAGGATGAGAAATGAAGAAGCTGTTTATGGCTACTGTCAAGACCACACCAAGGGTTTTTAAGCCGCGCCCGGACATTACCTGCCTCCTTTCATCTCAATTAATTATTTTTTTGTTAAAAAGCAAATAATAAATTGTATTAATAATACATGATTTTTAACAAAAAGTAAATGATTTTTATTTCATTTCCCTACCAATATTCTCCGACATCTCCTCGTTATCGCTAAGCCGAGAACCCCGTTCCTGGTCATTTTTCTTTGCTTTGGGAGCACTTACTTCGGGATTGGCCGCATTATAGTTGGCAATGAACTCATTAATTATATATACCAGCGTTTCCTGTACATACCCGGCGACAGCGCTTTCTCCGGCATGTTCCCCCTTGACGATTCGCCACCAGGGCATGGCATACGAGATAATTCGCGGGTCTCGTTCCAAAGACACCTTCTCATTGAGTCCAACCACCACCGCATAAATGTAGGTGGGCTTACTGTAGCCGATGATTAAGCTCACTTTCAGAAACGGCAGCGCCGGGTTCTTCTTCAGGGCATCATCACTTACCACCTCGATCCCTGCCTGTCGCAATCGTGAAGCAACATCCGCTTTGAGGCTTTCTTTTTTGATACCCATTTTTTCGGCCATGCGGGGCAGGTCCTCAACCTCCACGCCGATGCCGGCAATGCCTTTCAGCACCTCCTTGTCTCCCGTTTCATCCGCAATGCCGGAGATAACCGCGAACAAAATCATGGCACCAGCCGCCAGCGCCGTGAATCTGCCATGTCCTCGATGGGCATTCCCGGCACTCACCGGATGGGTCTGATTGTTGGCAGACGAACGTCCGTTCATTATTCACCTCGCGCCGCTCAACCTGATGCGCAGCACACCACATGGCGCACAACCACTTTTCACGGCCATGATGCCCGCGCAACCGGCAAGAGCTAATCTATATGACCCTTTAAGAAGAAAAGGCCAGGGCCCCTGCGGCGAACCCTAACCCCGGAAACAACTGGTGCCGAGGCGCAGAATCGAACTGCGGACACGAGGATTTTCAGTCCTCTGCTCTACCGACTGAGCTACCTCGGCACCCAACATTGACGGTTGCAACAACAAGTCGAATCAAATACAGTGGATTTCTAGCGTAACCTCAGCGATAAGTCAAGCAAAATGTCTTGCCATTTTTTTGTTGAAAAACTTCTGCCGGTAATATAGCTTAAGACATAAGGCTTCACAACCTGCCACCCATCATTGTAACCTGCCATGAGAACATCGATCATTACTTCAGCCGCCCTGTGCATCATTCTCTTCGGCGCATGCAGCCAGGCTCAGGCGCGCCGCGCCGACGTGGTCACGGTGGACGGCATCATCAATCCCGCGGTGGCGGAATTCATTGCCGCATCCATTTCCCGCTCGGCCGCGGAAGGCGCCGAGTGCCTCATCATCCGCATGGACACCCCGGGCGGGCTGGACCTTTCCATGCGCTCCATCATCAAGGAAATGATGGGCGCCGGCATTCCGGTGATCGTGTACGTCAGCCCCGCCGGGGCGCGGGCGGCATCGGCGGGAGCGCTGATCACCATGGCCGCGGACGTAGCCGCCATGGCCCCGGGCACCAACATCGGAGCAGCTCATCCGGTTTCCCTGGGCGGCGGTAAAATGGAAGACGAAATGGCCTCCAAGGTTGAAAACGACGCAGCCGCCTACGCGGAGAGCATCGCCGCCAAGCGAAATCGCAACAAGGAATGGGCGGTCAAGGCGGTGCGGGAAAGCGTTTCCATACCTGAGAACGAGGCGCTCAAAATAAAGGTAATCGACCTTATCGCCGCCGATCTGGACGATCTGCTGCGCCAGCTGGACGGCAGAAAGATAACCACGGCCGCGGGCGTCACCATCCTGGAGACGGAGGGCATCGAGGTCAATGAAATTGAGATGGGATTGCGGGAAAAGGTGCTCGATACGCTGAGCAATCCCAACATTGCCTACATTCTCATGATGGTCGGCCTGCTGGGTCTGTATTTCGAGCTCTCCAATCCCGGCGCCATCTTCCCCGGCATCATCGGGGGGATAAGCCTGATCCTGGCCTTCTTCGCCTTTCAGACGCTGCCGGTCAACTATGCCGGCATATTGCTCATCATCCTCGCCCTCATCCTCTTTATCCTTGAAATCAAGGTCACCAGCTTCGGCATGCTCACCGTGGGCGGGGTTATTTCCCTGACCCTGGGCTCCCTGATGCTGTTCGATTCCAGCGCCGCCCCCTTCGCACGGCTGTCACTTGAAGTGCTCATCCCGGTGGTGTCGATCACCTCTGCCTGTTGCATCGCAATTGTCTATCTCGCGGTCAGGGCCTACCGCCGAAAACCAGCCACCGGCAGTGAAGGTATAGTGGGAGAAATCGGCATCTCCAAATCAGCCATCGATCCCGAAGGGAAGGTGTTTGTCCACGGAGAATACTGGAACGCCCTGAGTGATGAAGTCATTCCCGCGGGAACGGCGGTGAAAGTGGTGGAGGTCAAGGGCAACGCGCTCAAGGTCTCCAGGGCCGAGCCAACCACGGCAGGCCGTTTTAGAAAGGAGGAGGTATGACATCAATTCTGGTTGCGGCGTTCATCATATTCTTCATCTTTACCCAGGTCATCAAGGTGCTCAACGAGTACGAACGGGCGGTGGTCTTCCGCCTGGGCAGGCTCATCGCCTCCAAGGGGCCGGGCATCATCTTCATCATCCCCTTCGTCGATAAAGTGGTGCGCATCAGCCTCCGGCTGGAAACCCTCGATGTGCCTCCCCAGGATGTCATCACCCGGGATAACGTTTCCATCAAGGTGAACGCGGTGGTGTATTACCGGGTGATGGATCCCAACAAATCCGTGGTGGAGGTTGCCAATTACGCCTATGCCACCTCGCAGCTGGCGCAGACCACTCTGCGGAGCGTTTGCGGGCAGGCCGAGCTTGACGAGCTGCTGGCCGAGCGGGAAAAGATCAGCATTCACCTGCAGGAGATACTGGACAAGGACACCGATCCCTGGGGCATCAAGGTTGCAAAAGTGGAAGTGAAACACATTGATCTGCCGCCGGAGATGCAGCGGGCCATGGCCAAGCAGGCGGAGGCGGAACGGGAACGGCGGGCAAAAGTGATTCATGCCGACGGGGAATTCCAGGCATCTACCAAGCTGGCCGAGGCGGCCACGATCATCTCCAAGGATCCGACCGCCCTGCAGTTGCGCTATTTGCAAACGCTTTCTGAAATCTCGAGCGAGAAGAATTCCACCATTCTTTTTCCCATACCGATTGATCTTTTCAAAGCGTTCATCAAGAAAGATTCCTGAGCCCGAACAAGGGCCGGGGGGATCACTCGAGGGGCACGATCTTCGCGCCGGGGGGAGGGCTCAAGCTGAACAGTGAGGAGTCGATATCGCTGAGGAATTCCACCATTTTATAGGTTATCCTGACCGTGGTCTGCTCGGCAGGAAGGGAGACGGTGATGGTCCGGGGGAAGGCACTGCTTCCGGCCGGTTCATAGTCCGCGTACCTGACCGCGCAGGTCAGCCCTTCCCTGCCGTAGGTTTCGCTTGTCAGCACCCGCAGGCCATCCCGCGAAAAAGTGAGTGCCTGGACGGCGGTTTCATCCCTCCCCTGTAGCCGCACGACGTACCCCTCCTCGTTCACCGCGCATTGAAGATGGCCGGCATCGTAGGCAATGAGGGGAACGCCTCCCCGGATAACCGATACCATATCCTCCACGCCCAGGCGCAGGGGGATGATCAGGCCGAGATTGCGGGATGTCGCCGCTCCCCGGTAGAAGGCATTCTCGGAGGGGGCAAAGAGGAACAGGTCCCGCCCGTCGGTCGCCGCATAGAACCCGGGCTGCCCCAGGGGGCTCAGTGTTTCCAGCCTCAGGCGGTCCGGCGCTTGCGCAATAATGAGCTCCTTCACCGAAAAGGTTTCTTCGGGCGACTCAACTTTGATTTTGGCTATGCCCTTGATAACCGGGGGGGGCGGAACACGCAGCGCGTCAAGCAGGACATGGTGACCCGGACACCGGTCCGCGCCGGGATACGGCGGCGGCTTGAGGTGGGTGCAACCGACCACGCTGCCCAGGAACAGAAGTGCAAGAAGGGGTGCCGAACGGTAACGGACCATCACGCCGGTGGACTATCCATTGGTTGGTTGTGTACTGCAGTGCGGGCGGGGATGATCGCGTTCCGCGGCGGCAGAATACATCCGGGAAACGCGCTGAACCTGCATGCCCCTCTCCACAACCGTGGCGCCCTCAGTCGTACCGGCTGCCCCGCAGTGTCTCAATCTTTTTTTTCAGCTCAGCGTTGCCCGGCTCCAGCGACAGGGCCTTTTCATACGTCTGAAGCGCCCGGTCCTTGAGGTCCGCCTTGAAATAGGCATCGCCCAGATGCTCCTTGATCAGCGGATCTTCCGAGGCATACGCCTCCGCTTCTTCCAGGTGCCGCACCGCCTTTTTATAGTCGCCCTTCTTGAAATAAACCCAGCCCAGGCTGTCGATGATATAACCGTCGCGGGGCTTCAGCCGCAGCGCCTTTTTTACCAGCTCTTCCGCACGGTCCAGATTCACCCCCTGCTCCGCGTAGGTGTACCCGATGTAGTTCAGCGCGTCTGCATTGTCGGGGTTTATGGCGAGCACCTTTTCCATGGCATGGATGCTGTCTTCAGGCTTGACCGCCTTCTCATAGAGCACGCCGAGCAGAAAGTTGACGTCCTCGTTTTCGCTGTCGAGCCGGAGCGCCTTTTGCATGACCACGATGCCCTCATCGTAGCGCTTTGCCCGTTCCAGCAGGGAGCCGAGAAGCGTGTACAGCGTCAGGTCATCAGCCTTCTCCCGCAGCGCACCCTCAATGACCTCAATGGCCCGGTCCAGATTCCCCTGCTCCTCGTACACGTAGGCCATGTGGATGCGCGCTTCGGCAAACAGGTCGGACCCCGGGGGGACCTTTTCAAACTCGGCAAGCGACCGTTGCCAGTCCTTTTTAGCCTCATGGGCCAGGCCCAAAAAGTACCGCGCCTTATCGTTGCCCGGGTCGCTGCCGACGACCGCGCTGAAGTCCGCGATGGCGCCGTCATAGTTCCTCTGCTCCATCAGGATGAGACCCATGCGCATACGCACCGGATCGTTGTCAACCACGATCTCATCAAGCTCACGGTACTGCTCAAGGGCCTTGTCCAGCTTACCCTGCTGGAGGTACAGCTGCGCCAGGTGATTCTGGGCGCCGGCGTGCCCCGGATAGTATGCAAGAATCTGGCGGTAGGTGGCCACGGCCCGGTCAACATCCTTGCGCCGCTCATACAGGGCCGCCAGCTCCATCAAGGTCGCCTCATGCTCGGGCTCATGCTCCAGCGCCTTGCGAAAACTCTTTTCCGCGCCCTTAAAATTTTCCTCCTGCACATAGATCCGGCCCAGGTAATAATCGGGAACGGGTGAATCGGGCTGCAGGCGGGCGTACGCCCTCATGTTTTCCTTTGCCTTGTTGTAGTCACCCGACTCCAGATACAGATTATTGAGGTACAGGTAGACCTCATCTTCGTCGGGCGCCTGTCGCAGGATTGCCGTGTACTCTTCAATGGCCGCTTCACGGTCCGGCAGGGTTGCGTAAATCCCGGCAAGCAGGAGCCGTGCCTGGAGATTGGATGGATCGAGCTGGATGATCTTCACGCACGCCTGTTGCGCCTCCGCCAGCTTGCCGGACTGCAGATAGAGGCCGGCCACCTCAAACAGCAAAAACGGCGAATCGGGATCAAACGAGAGCGCCAGGTTGTAATGCTTCATGGCGCCCTCCGAATCCCCCTGGGAGCGATACAGCTGGGCCATCAGAAAATTGTAGTAGAGCGCCGGCGGTGCCTGAGCCGGCGGTTCGGCGGTGCGTTGCGGCGGCGGGACGGCGGGCGCCGCTTCTTGCACCGCCGGTTGCCGCACCCCGGCGCATGCGCCGAGCAGCAGCATGACCATGAGCCATAAGACTATCTGTTTCTTGTGCATAGCTCTTTGTTTGTGCCTTTCGCCATCAGGCGATGACGCGCCGGCAATAAGCCGACGCTGCGGAATGCGGAGATGGCAAACACCCCTTTTACTGGTATGGTACCATAAAATGCATCAGGGCGCAATTCAAAGTCACGCACCCCGCAGCGGCGCCGCGGGGTAGTCCGGCAGATCATGGCAGGTTGTGGCAATCGCAGGTTCAGCCGGCTACGGCTCACAAGGTTTCGTCCAGGTTTATCTCGCTCACCGTTCCCAGCACGCTCAGCCGCCCGTCAAAGCTCTTGCCGTTACCCACCACCGTCACCACCATGCGCTCGGGGTGCAGCTGCTGCGCAGCCACCCGGTTGACGTCATCAACCGTGAGGGTCATAACGCTGTCCCGGTAGGTGTGCAAAAAGTCCTGCGGCAATTTGTCATAGGCCATGCCGACCTGGGCACGGACAATCTGGGCCGGGGAGGTACATTCAAACACGAAGTTGTTGACGATGCTGCTCTTCGCCCAGTCGAGTTCCGCCTGGGATATGCCCCTTTCCTTCACGCTTCTGATTATTTCCCGCATCAGCCCGATGGATTCCAGGGTGGAGTCCGACTTGGTGAAGCAGTAGGCGGCAAAAAGGCCATGGTCCGCTTCGGCATTATAAACGCTGCCCACGCTGTAGGCCAGCCCGCGGTTGGAGCGCACCTCGGACATGAGGCGGGAGCGGAAGCCGCCGTCGCCCAGTATAAAGTTCAGCACCTCGAAGGCGAAAAAAGCGGGATGCGTTTTTCCCACCGCAGGGTGTCCCATCACAATGGTGGACTGGGGAAGGTCCTTATAGGCGTAATGAATGCTCATGGCCGCCGGCGCCTCCCCGGGGGGGATGGGGAGCACCTCCGCCCTGGCGGGTTTCCATGCCGCAAAGAGCGCCTCGATGGTCCGAATCATGTCATCCCGCTGGAAATCCCCCGACACCCCCAGAATGATCGAATCGGGATGCACATAGGTCCGGTGAAATGCGATCATATCCTCGCGGGTAATGGCGGAAACCGTTTTCAGGGTGGGCACCCGCCCGCGGGGATTGCCCCGGAAGAGTATTCTTCTGAACTCGCGGAAGGCGATTCCCTGCGGGTCGTCATTTCGGCGGCGTATCGCTTCCAGCTCCTTCTTGATTGCCAGGTCAACCTTGTCCTGCGCGAACACCGGATGCATCAGGACTTCGGCGAAGATTTCAAGCCCGACCTCGCGGTCCTTGCTCAGCACCGAGAGCGACGCGATGCCCGCCTCCCGGCTGATGCCGGTTTCCATGGTGGCCGCGATGAACTCCAGCGTTTGATTGATGTCGTCTCCCGAACGGGTGCTCGTCCCCCCGGTCCGCATGACCGCCCCGGTGAGCGCTGCCAGGCCCAGCTTGTCCGCCGGCTCGTAGACCGAGCCGGTCCGGATCATGGCGACCAGGTTGAGCAGCGGCAGCTCATGATCCTCCCTGAGATAGAGCAGCATGTCGTTTGAAAGCCGCACCGGATCCGCCTGGGGGAAATCGAAGCGAACCGGCGAAAACGAGAGTTTCGCCGGCGCCTGCAGCGCCGGCGGCCGACAGGCAGCCAGCAGCGCAAGGAACGCCACCGCCGACGCCAGGACCGATGCGGCGCGAATGCCCTTGTCTCGGGGTAGCCAGCGGTATGCACTCATGGGGCGACTGCTCCTTCGGTTGGCCGGTTTTCACCGGCAGGCCTTTTTTTTACCAGGGTGGCGACGGTGCGGTTCCGCGGCACCAGATAGCGCTTCGCCGCCCGGCTCACATCATCGGCGGTAATGCGGCTGATGACATCAAGGTGGTTCTCAATATACCGCCAGTCCCCGGCAAGACACTGGTAGTAGGAAAGCTGCGCCGCCAGCCCGGCATTGGAAGCAAGCGACCTGATGAAACCGGCCTCCAGGTTGTTCTTTACCTTGGCAAGCTCCCGGGGCGTCACCGGCTGGTCGCACAGGATCGCAAGCTGCCGGTACACCTCCTCCTCCACTTCCGCGCAGGTATGGGGGCTGCGGGGGGTGACGAAGACGGCAAAGAGGTTGGGATACCTGCTCCCGGGGATGCCGTTGGCGGTGCTCACGCTGACGGCTACTTTTTTCTCTTCCACCAGCGTCTTATAGAGGCGGGAGGTCCTGCCGTCGGAAAGGATCATGTCGATCACATCAAACACGTAATCGTCAAAGTGGGGCATGGCCGGCTTATGATAGCCGATCATCACCTGGGGATAGGCATCAAACTCGACGCTGATCCGCCGTTCGCCTGCCTGCGGCGGCTCCTCGCTTCCCGGCAGCGCCGGAATCTCCTGCGGAGGTATGCCGCCAAAGTAGTCCTCGATGACGGTGAGCGCCCGCTTCGCGTCAACCGCCCCGACCACTGCAATCACCGCATTGTTGGGGGCATAGTGCCGTTTGAAAAACCGCTCCACCCGCTGCTTGCTTAAAAAGCGCACATCCGAATCCCATCCGATGATGGGCCTTCCGTAGGAATGGGCCATGTACGCCGCGGCGAAAAAGTTCTCCATCAGCATGCCCTCGGGATCGGTCTCCTCCCGCTGTCTCCGTTCCTCCCGCACCACATCCCGCTCTGAATAGAATTCCCGGAACACCGGGTTCACCATCCGGTCCGACTCAATCCGCGCCCAGAGCTCCATGCGATTGGCGGGAAGGCTTACCTGGTAGGTGGTGAGATCACAGCCGGTGGAGGCATTTAAGCCCTCCGCACCGTTCTCTTCGTACAGCGAGCTGATCTCGTCCTTGACCACCCATTTCCTATGCTCATCCTGCAGGGCGGTGAGTCGCTCCCGCAGGGCGGCGATGGCGGCCTCATCGGCCTTCTCCCCTTTCATCCGCTCCCGGTCGATCTGTTCCGCCACATCATCTATTGCTTCAAGCAGTTTCATCTCTTTTTTAAAATCCCTGGTGCCCAGGGTTTTCGTACCCTTGAACAGCATGTGCTCAAGCAAATGGGCGGTCCCGGTCTCGCCTGCCGGTTCATCCACCGCGCCGACCTTGAAGCGCAGGTAGAACGACGCGACCGGCGCCACCGGCCGCTCCAGGATCAGCACCTTCATGCCGTTTGTAAGGTCAAACTCCTGCACCCGCCCCTCAAGGCTCAGCCCCGCGGCAATGCCCGGAAGGAACAACGCTGCAATGACCAGCGCACATGCGGACCGCTTCATCTGACGCACGCATTGACTCATGCCCGGACTCTCATGATGGTTCCACAATTGTTGCGGCTCTGCAAGCCCCCTCCCCCTGCGCCGCACGTTAATGAGCAAGACTCAACCTGCTGTATCAACAGCCTGCTCGGCTCAATCCATCGCCGGATTGCCTGCTCAACTCAAGCGCCCTGACCAGCCTGGTCACGACCGTATGATAGGGCGCGGGGACACCGCATGCCGCACCCGCCGCGGCAACCGCCCCGTTGATGGCATCGATTTCCGTCCGCCTCCGGTTCAGGACATCCTGGAGCATTGACGACTGGTTGGCGGCGGTGCGCCGGCACACCGCCCTGACCATGGCCAGGGCGTCGCCGGCATTGATGCGGATCCCCCGCGCCTCCGCCACCGCGCATGCCTCTTTCACCAGGCGATCCTGGGCATCCGCCAGGGCGGGGTTACCAATAAGCTCACCGTTGCATAATCCGGTAAGGGCGGTGAGAGGGTTTATGGCGGCGTTTACGATAAGCTTTCTCCACAGGGTTGCCGTCAAATCGCCGGTCACGGCGGTGGTGATGCCGGCCCGGTTAAAAAGCCCCGCCACCGCATCCAGCTCCCCGCTCCCGGCGCTCCCGAACGCGCCGATCACCGTGTCCCCGCTGCCGGCATGCCGGATGCGGCCGTGTCCCAGCAGGGTTGCGCCATGGGCGGTGGTGCCGCCAAGCAGCCCATCCCGCCCGGTCACTGACGCGATGGTTTCGAGGTTATTGAGCCCGTTCTGCAGGGTAAGCACCATCGTGGCATCACCGAAGACGGCGCCGGCGCTACCCACCGCACCCGCCGTGTCATAGGATTTGACGAACACAATGACCAGGTCGGCGACGCCGATATCCCGGGCAACGGCGGTCGCGGTGGAAATGCTGATGCGGTGCGTCCCGGCCGGGTCCTCCAGCACAAGCCCGCCCTCCCGGATGGCCCGGACCCGCTCCTCGTCGGTATCCAGCAGCCAGGTGTGGTAACCGGCCCGGTGCAGAAAACAGGCAAAAAGGCTTCCCATCGCCCCTGCCCCGATTATGGCTATCTTCATCCTACCCATCCGCGGCCAGGCTGTCCGCCAGCCTCCTCGCTTCGATGACGACAGGACTGCCCTCCTGCCAGATGGAACGCCGGGAGAGATCCGCTTCTATGATCGTTTCATCATGGGGGATATACGCGAGGATGGGGATGTCGGCGGCAACCTCACGGAAAAAATCACGGTCCGACTGCCGGCGGATTTTATTGGCGATGCCGTACACGCTGGTGATGCCGATATCATGCGCCAGCTTTGTTATCTGGCGCGCCGTTTCAATGCTGCGCATGCCCGGCTCCAGCACCACGATAAAATGATTCACCGCCTGGGCGGTGGCGCGCCCGAGGTGCTCCACGCCCGCCTCCATGTCCATGACCACCACTTCATTCCTATAGAGCATAAGGTGCTGCACCAGCGACTTGAGCAGGACGCTTTCCGGGCACACGCAGCCGCCTCCCCCCTTTTTGATCGATCCCATGACCATCAGCCGGACGCCGTTATGCTCAACCCACAACTTTTCGGGCAGGTCGTCAACCCGGGGATTTAACCGGAACAGGCCGCCAGAGGTTCCCGGTTTTGCCCCGGTGCGTTCTTCGATCAGATCAGCCAGCGAGCTGATGGGCGCGGGGTGCATCTCAGCCGGGATTCCCAGGGCCGATGCAAGATTCGCGTCGGGATCGGCGTCAATGGCCACCACCGTATAGCCTTTTTCGGCAAAGGCATAGCTCAGGGCTGCCGCCACGGTGGTCTTGCCCACCCCTCCCTTACCGGTTACCGCAATTTTCATAAGCATCGCTCCCTTCCGGCTGGGTGCCGCCCCTCCGGCCCGTTTCGGGTATGGCGCTATAGTAGTAGCTCCCCGGCCAAAAGTCAACGCATTCTCCGCGGTCAGGATCGCCGCCGGGGGGCGGCGGTCGAGCCGACTGGCTGACAAATTCACTTGACATCAACGCCCGTTCGGATATATGAGTGTACTTATAAATGTGTGAGCATCTTATCGCCGGGTTGTTTCCGGAGCGCAGGGAGCCATTCCACAGGACGCCAATGGTGAGCAGGAACACGCCGGTGCGGCGCAGAGAACGGAAGAAGCAGGTAACGCGGGACGCCATATTCGCGGTGGCGCAGGAGCTGTTCAACCAGAAGGGCTTTGACAGCACGGCGGTCGAGGACATAACCGAGAAGATCGACATTGCCCAGAGCACCTTCTTCAACTATTTTCCCCGCAAAGAGGATTTGCTGGTCGAAATCTTCAAGGAAAAGATCCCCTTTCTGCGCAAGAAATGCCGGGCAATCGTTTCGACGGATGATCCGATCAAAGCCAAGATCAACAAGGTGTTTGCCGTCACCGCCCGCATTGCCGCGCAAAACCAGGAAATCACCCGCGCCATCCTGCTGAAAAATTTGTCCAGCTTCAGCAACAAGGAGTACAACGGCCTCTTTTTCGATGATTTCCGTCAGTCCCTTTCGCTGATCATCGAAAAGGGGCAGCAGCAGGGCCACATGCGCAATGATGTGCCGGCGCTGAAGCTGGCCACCCTGCTGGAGGGGATTTTTACGCTTTTTATCATTGACTGCCTGATTAAAAAAAGCTATAGCATGACCTCGCAGGAGCTTTTTCACCGTCTTGATCTCGCGCTGGAAGGCATGATGAGGGGCGAAGCGACAGACGGGGTTAACGGTCCTGCACATCTGCCACAGGAGGAGGAAGCACCATGAGCAAAACATATGATCTCATCGTCGTTGGCGCCGGCCCGGCCGGGCTCACCGCGGCCAAGATGGCGGCGGAAAACGGGCTTTCAGTCGCGCTGCTTGAACGGAAGGACGCCCCCCAAGAAATCCTGAGGATGTGCGGCATGATGCTGGTCACCCTCACCGGGAACTACATGGGGGAGCGGCTTACCCACAACCCGCAAAGCGGCCTGCTGGGCTTTCCCCATCACGGGTTCAGCCTGAAATATGACGGCCCCACCAAGGATTTTTTTGCCTGGGAAATTTACTCACCCGGCGGGGAAAGCATCAGCTTCGGCAATTATGCGGCCAATGTCCAAAAAGGGGGCGCGGGCCGGGCCAGCGCGGTCTATCACAAGGGGCGACTGCTGGCCGGATTGACCGAAGAATGCAAGCGCCTCGGGGTCAAGGTGTTCACCGGACAGAACGTCATCCGGGCGTCAAAGGACGGCCAGGGGGTCATGGTTTACACTGCCGGGGGCAGGGCGTTTAAAGGCATGTTCGTCATCGCCGCCGACGGGAGGCAGTCGCGGATCGCCCGCAGCATGGGCATGAATAAAAACCGCCGGCTCTATGCCACGGTCACCTCCATCGGGTACGAGATGACCAACCTCAGCCTGGACCATCCCTACGCGCTCCATCAGCCGCTGTTCAAAAGCGGTGATCCGCCCATGATGGGGTTCATCGTTCCGCGCGCCTGGGACCACGAAGGAGAGGACGTGTGGCTGGTGATGATATCAAATGTGAACATGCAGGCGGACCATGAAGGCATCTTTGATGAATTGACGCAGCGCAGCCGGTTCGCCCCCTGGTTCAAAAAGGCCCGCAAGCTCCGCCGCTGCGGCTGCACCGGCAATATGTATGCCCCGCTGTTTTACCCCTATAAGGACAATGTGCTCTTTGTGGGGGACGCGGGCTGGTGCCAGGAAGCCGAGATGACCGGCGCGGTGATGAGCGGATGGAAGGCCGGGAATACCGTGGTCTTTGCCATGCAGGAGAAGCAGTACAACGCGGCGGGCATAGCCCCCTACCTCGCGTGGTGGAAATCCGCCTACCTCGACCAGCTGGATTACAACGTGTTCCTCAAGAACCTGTACATGCCCCTTCTCTGTTCGGACGGCGAAATTGACTATCTCTTCAGCATCATCAACGAAACCCTCCCCACCGTGCTGGACCCCTACGAGATTCCGGCGCACATGGGCGCTGCCCTGGCCAAGGTCATCCCGGCCATTCAGAAGGAGCGGCCGGAGCTGCTGAAAAAAATCGAGCAGTTCAGCTCGTATCCCCCGCACGTGGTACTGCGGAACACCATCAGGTCCGGCTTTCACTGCAACTTTACCATCTGAACTCAACAAACCTATATAACCAAGGAGGGAAGACATGAAACTCACGACAAGAACCTGCTGCTCCATTGTGGTGATACTGCTGCTTGCGGCGCTCTTCACCCCCCCGCCCGCGCAGGCGGAAGGCAAAAAGGGGCTTCTGGTTTACAGCTCCATCTACGGGTCGACCGTCGAAGTCGCCTACTGGATCAAGCAGCTGATCGGGCCGGAAAACCTGCTGGACGTGAAGCCGCTCAACCAGGTCATCACCGTCAAGCCCTACGACTATGTGATCATCGGCAGTTTGATCAGGAATGAAAAACCCGCGCCGGAAATTTATAAGTTCGTGGAAGCCAACCAGGATGAGCTGTCCCGAAAAGAGGTGGCATATTTTCTTACCTGCGGCGACAACGACGAGACCCAGATTCTCAAGACTCCCGGGGGCACGCCCCACCTCATCGCCGGCCGTAATTACCTCGCCGACATCATGGAAAAATTCCCCAGCATAAAACCGGTGGTGATCGGAGGATTCGGCGGCCGCCAGGTGCTGACTAAGATGAACATCAAGGACACCTTATTCACCTGGCTCCTGGGCAAGCTGGCCAAGGAAGGCGCTCCCTGGCAGGGGCTGGATATCTGGGAATCGCTCATGGTCGAGCGCGTGGAGGTCTTTGCAAACCAAATCAGGACCACTATTCTTGGCCTGCCGGTGCGGGCTGATGTGGAACAGTACCGGGGATACTGGACATCGCTCCAGCCGGGTTCGCTGGCCGACCCCTCCAAGGCAAAATTCAAGCCCAAGCCCTACAATGAGCACCACAGCACCGATAGGATTTTTTATACCCGGTCACGCATCAGCAGCACCATGGACACTGCCATGTCCCTGCTTGGGACGTGGGCACAACAGCAGGGTATCACCCTGCAGGAGCAGAAGAAGTCTCCCTTTAATGTTTATTATCATGCGGTGAAAACTTACGACGGCAAGGAGCAAACCCTGCATATCGTTGCCGCGGTTCTCACCGAGGATCCCGGCAACGTGCACATTTCGTTCCGCTCTTTTGAGAAGCCTGACGTCCGAAAAGGCGCGGAGGCTGATGTGGCCAAGGCGGAGGAACTGCTCTGGGGAGAGGGAAGAAAGGTTGAGGGAGAAAAACGGCAGACCATTCAGGAAATTATTGGCCGCATCAAATGATCCCTGTAACAGCCGGGCAACGCTGCCTTTCCAATCCGGGGAACAGCCATGGCACTTACCATACTTAAATATCTTGTGTACACCCTGGTGGGGATCATTCTCCTGGCCGCGCTCATCGCCACCCCCCTGGCAATAAAGGCCCGCAGCGAGGGGCAGCGGATGTATGCGAAATACGACCGCTACACCCGGGACACCCTGGCCCGGTCAATGACTCTCACCCCCTACCCCATCAAGGCGGAATACCGGGTGGTTCATCCCTGGAAGGGGCTGAAGCTGCTCAGGTTTGCCATCGAGGCCTGGGAGACCGACAAATTCAAGCGCGTCAACACCCTCGATGCCTCGCTCATGGTCTTCATGAAGATGTATACCCTGCTCATCCTCCCCAGCTATAATTATAATCTGCCCATGCTCTCGGCGGATATAATCTTCATGGGCGGCAAGCGGGTCTTTGTCATCGAGCTGATTGACCCGGCGGGCATCAGGGATGACAACCTTGAAGCCGGCTACGCCAGCATGCGCGCCCTCAAGCCGGCGGAGGGGACCCTGGAAAAGATGGAAGTTAACATGGAGTGGGCAAAGGACGCGGTGAAGGATGTCAGCATCCACAACCGTGCGGACCGCACCCGGGATGACCTGCTTTTTGACCTTTACACCTCATACCTGAACACCTACCTGGACATGGCCCGAAATGCCCGGCCCATCAGCGCCGAGGAAAGCGGGAAGGTCAAGGCCGGCATGGAGTGGTATGTTGACACCCTCATTGCCAAGGGCGGCCCGGCGGTAAACGTTTTCAAGACCATTCTCGGACCTGCCAAGCAGAAGGAATACGTTCGTACGGTCATGTTCGGCCTGGATTAGCCGCCGCAACACACGATGAAAATAATACGTACCCAGCCGGTTTCGCATGCTCGGCATGCACACCGGCTTTTTTATGACCACAGTCATTGTCTGAATAAAAAATTAACATTATTTAAAAAAATACTTGCCCTACACAAAGCATTATGGTTATATGAGACATACACTGTGATAATCCTCTCCGCCCATCTCCAACCTCCATTATACTGTTATTACCATGCGACACAGACATGCTTCTCGTAGTTTTCTCCATGCCCTGCTTGTGCTTATCCTTATGCTTGCCGGATGCGGTCCCGCTCCGTCCCCTCCCGTTCAGAAACCTCCCTTCGCCATGGTCACCGGTGAAAATCTTTTCGCCGTCAGCGCTCCCGATCCCGAACATGCATGGGCGGTCGGGTTCAATGCGCTTATCGCCCACACCTCCGACGGGGGAACAACCTGGGAGATGCAAAACAGCGGTGTGACGGTTCCGCTCTATGATGTCTCTTTTGTTAATCCCCAGACCGGCTGGATAGCAGGCGGCCGGGGCACCATATTACATACGGCAGATGGAGGAAAGACCTGGCAACCGCAGACCAGCGGCACCAATCGCCAGCTCTTTGGAATTGACTTTGCCGATGAGACCTTCGGCTGGGCGGTGGGTGAGTTCGGCACCATTCTGCACACCGCTGACGGCGGCGCCACCTGGGTCTCCCAGGGCTCGGGCGAAGACCGAATTTATAATGATGTCTGCTTCGTCGACCGGCAAAACGGGTGGGTGGCCGGCGAGTACGGTTTGATCTATCACACCCGGGACAGCGGCGCCGCCTGGGAGCTGCAGATGTGCCAGGATATCATCTGCAAGGTGGATGAAACCCAGTGGGAAACCCCCACCCCTTCCCTGTACAGCATCCGGTTTACCGATGCGATGCACGGCTGGGCCTCGGGCATGGACAGCGTCACCATTGCCACGGAAGACGGGGGCATCACCTGGAAGAAAATCAAAAACCCGCTGGAGAACGAGCGGCTCACCCTTTATAAGGTCGCCGCGCATAACGGCGCTGTCTGGGTCGTCGGTCAAAAGGGCGTTTACCTGTACTCCAGGGACAGCGGCACCTCCTGGAATCGGCCGCAGGACGCCACCAATACCAAGTTCTGGCTGCGGGACATGACGTTTCCCACTGCAACCACCGGATGGGCGGTGGGCTCCCGCGGCACCATCATTAAAACCGAAGACGGCGGGGAAAGCTGGAAGATGCTCTCCGGCATCCCGCTTACCTTTAAATAAAGACTGCCGTCACCCGGATGAACCAAATAATGAACCATACCTTACTTACGGAACAGACCAATGACTGACCGCCTGATGAAAAAACTGGCCGATTTTGTTATTACCAGGCGTTTACTGGTACTCATCATCATCACCGCCATCACCGTCTATTTCGGCTACCAGTGCCGGTATCTCACGGTTGGAACCAACTTTAATGAACTGCTTCCCCAGACGCACCCCTACGTAAAAATCCACAATGAATTTCGCGAGGTCTTCGGCGGAGCCAATTTTCTGGTGATCATGGTTTCAGTAAAGGACGGCACCATCTTCAACCGGGAGACCCTGGAAAAAATCCGTTACCTTACCAACGAACTGGAAGGTCTGCCCGGTATTGACCGCTATAAGATTGTCTCCATCGCCTCACGCAAGCTGAAGAACACCCAGATTACCTCGTGGGGCCTGGAGGCGGTGGCCCTGATGTATCCCGAGGTTCCCAAAGACGACAAGGGAATGGCGGCCCTCAGGAACGCCATTTATTCCAACGAGGCCTACTACGGTTTCTATGTTTCGCTGGACTCGAAAAAGTCTCTCATCTTTGCCGACTTCTTCGAGGGGGAGCTGAATTATACCGCCGTGTATCAGCAGCTGGAGGCAATGCGCAAGAAGACCGAAGACGGCAACACCACCGTTTCCATCGTCGGGCATCCCATGCACCTGGGGGTGGTGGCGAGCATGATCAATCTGGTCAACATGATCATGCTGGGCACGGCGATCGTCATCCCCATCCTGCTCTTTTTCGCCTATCGTTCCATCTGGGCCACCATCATGGTCCCCCTCGCCGGGGTGGTTTCCGGCATCTGGGGGCTGGGATTCATGGGCATCATGCGCTACAATCTCGACCCGCTTATTTTTGTCATGCCCTTCCTCATCTCGCTCATGGCCTTCCGCCATTCGCACCAGCTCTATAACCGCTATTACGAGGAATATGCCAAGACCAAGGACAACCTGGCCGGCATACGGGTGATCATCGAAAACATGTTCATGGCCGGGCTGACCAGCATCATAACCGATGCCTTCGGCATTGCCATTGTCGCCCTTGCTCCCATACCGGTTTTAAAAAACATGGCCATCGCCGGCGCCTTCTGGTCCATCATAACCGTCATCGTCGGTCTGATTCTGACGCCGGTGCTTTTAAGCTATGTCCCCATCTCGTCCAAATTCGTTGAGCAGATGGAACGCGAACGAATCGCCGATGAACGACGGGAGGGTTTTGCCAACCGATTTGCCGACTGGCTGGGGCCCTGGCTCATTTCAAAGAAGGGGCTTTACACCGTATCCATCGTCATACTGATAATACTCGGATTTTCCTATTACTGGTCTGAAAAGTTGATAATCGGCGATGCCCAGGTCGGCTCCAACCTCCTCTATCCCGGCTCCCGCTACAACCAGGACAGCGTGCGCATCAACCAGAACCTGCCGCTGATCAATCCTCTTTTCGTCGTGGTCAAGGGGGACAAGCAGCGCTCCCTGACCAATCCCCTGGTAATGGAGGACGTTAAAAACTTTACCGACTACATGATGAAAAACTCCGGGGCCGCCGGGTACCAGAACATCATCGCCCCGCTCATGACCATGCCTCAGAAGTTCCATGAGGATGACCCCAAGTGGGTCGGCCTGGCGGATGACCCCACCGCGGCCAGCGCCAACCTGGTGGGACTGCTCTTTGCCTTTGAACCGGGGGACATGAACAAGTTTATCGATCCCAAGATCATGCAGACCAACGTGGTCGTCTATTACAAGGACAAAACCGGCCCCACCATCGATCGCGCCATCGCCACCGCCAAGCGCTTCATCAAGGAATATTCCCGCCTGCCGGAGGGCTTTGAGTACAGTCTTGCCGGCGGGGTTATCGGGACCGAGGCATCCATTAACGAAATGGTTGCATCCAAGCAGTTGCAGACCCTTATCATCGCCCTGCTTGGCGTCTTCTTTTTCTGTACCTTAAACTTCATGTCCATCAAGGCGGGCCTGGCCCTGACCCTTCCCCTGGCGCTCTCCAACTTCATGGCCTTTGCCTATATGGCCATAGCCCAGATCGGCCTTTCGGTTTCAACCCTGCCGGTGTCCGCCGCCGGAATCGGCATGGGGGTGGACTATGGCATTTATCTCATCGCCCGGATGGAGGAGGAAAAAAAGCTGGATCCCGCAGCGTCGCTCAATACGGTGATGATCCGCACCATTCAAACCTATGGAAAGTCGATCATGTACATCGCCGGAACCCTGGTCGCCGGGCTCCTGGTCTGGGTATTCTCGCCGCTCAAGTTTCAGGCACAGATGGGGCTGATGCTGGCGGTAATTCTCTTCCTCAACTGCCTGGGGGCAATATTCATGGTTCCGGTATTGGTCCTGCTGTTCAAGCCGAAGTTTCTTACCGGGGGGAAGTAAGGAAAAGCAAGGGAGGCTGCTTACATCCGGTTCTCATGCCTTGGGGTTTGCGCAATGCTTCTCTATCCCGGCATGTTCATTTATATAGTGTTGCTGAGCGCTCATGAGCTGAAAGCATATCGAAAGGAGGGAACGATGAAACAGAGAATGGGTTTGATTTTTCTATGCGTCATAGGTGTGGCCGCTCTGGCGGGATGGAGTGAAGTCCGGGCGGAATATTCCTACCTGGACGGGGACCTGGTCTTCCATGGGAAGGCGTCATTTCAGATGAACGTGCGCGCGCACGACAAACGCTCCTACGAGCTGTATGATTACAACATCCACAATTTCAGGGGCACGTTCAAGCTGGAGACAAAGTGGGATGCCATAAAGGACAGCAACTACAATCTCACCTTCTACAGCGTATTTAAAAACTACTATGACATCGCGCACGAAATCGATGGCGGTTATAACCGGTACCTGAAACGGATGGATGGCGGATCATCGGGGGCGATTGAGGAAGTCAAGTCCTACGAGACATTCACCGATATCTGCAGGGAACTCTACGCCGAGGTGACCAACCCCTGGTGGCAGTTGCGGGTGGGAAAGCAGATTGTATCCTGGGGAGAGTCCACGTTTGAGCGCATGGCGGATGTCATTAATCCCCTGGATGCGCGGGGCGATTTGAACCCCGTGCTGATAGACTTTGACGAGGCGAAACAGGGGCTGTGGATGGCGCGCTTTACCCTTACCCCCCCTGATTTCTGGCAGGACATGTTCTTTGAATTCCTGGTTGTGCCCGATTTCCAGCCCACCAGGAACTGGCCTGCCGGGGCTCACCTCACCCACCCCCCTTCCATGAACAGCTTAAAGAATGCCAACGAGCTCTTTGAATCCACCTACCGCGATGCGGATGACATCGGCTATCACGACCCCGCCATGGGATTCAGGGTGCGCGGGCTCACCTATGGATTTGACTGGACGGTATTCGCCTACTACCACCGCAGTTATGACGGGATCGTGCGGGAAGGCAAGGGGGTGAAGTCTCAGCTCCCGGTGTTCGGCATAGGAAGGGCAGAAGACGTCAAAATGTTCGGTCATCAAACCGATCTGGGCTTTACCTTTAACAAGCCGGTCAACAAGCAGATTATGCTTGTGCCCGGCGTTCGCTCCTTCAACATGTCCGGCAACATCTGGCGTTTTGAATTTTTGACCGAACTGGATAAAAAGAACGACCGCGGCTACACCCCCAACGTGGTAAAAAATACCCGTTATGCCTTCGTCACGGGATGGGACACCTATATTCAAATCCCCTGGCTTTCCGACTGGAACCGCAACCGAAAAATCTCTTCCGGAACCCAGCTGTTCATGGAGTGGGTCCCGACCCGGCACCGGGACGATTTTATTTACCCGTATAACGCCTCTCCCACGGTGTATGGCGAAAAGAACCACCACGCCGCCACCATCACCGAGTCTCTCTCCTACGATTTCTGGAACAGCAGAATTTTGCCGGCGGTCTATTTCTCCCACAGCCTTGACGACGGCCGCAACTTCTGGGCGCCCACCCTCGCCTTTAAGCCCACGTTCCACTGGACCTATTTGGTGCGCTACATCAACTACATTGACTATGGCAACTATATAGAGAACCTGGATTCCTGGTTACTTGACATAACCTATGAATTCTAACTGAGAGGAAGGGAGGTTACCTATGCTAAAGCGTGGATTCGCCAAAACGGTTGTTCCCCTGGCGGGAATGCTCTGCCTGTTGCTGGCGCCCCTTGCAGGAATGGCGGCAGAGATCCAGTATCCCGTCCCCTGCTACCAGGGTGATGAGCTCGCGAAGGTGCAGCAGTGGGAAAAGAACTGGGTCGGCAAGAAGATAAGCAGCGCCAATGTGGACCAAGTAAAAGAGTTCCTGCCGGAAACATTCTACTCCATTATGAAGGATACCGCCAAGTGGGGCGAGAGCTGGTTTGAAATCGTCCCCTATCGGGAAGTTCCGGTCACGCCGGGAAACATCAAGTTCACCAAGCAGTATTACGGGCAGTGCAAGGTTGACGCCAACGGCGAGCTGGAAGCAAATTACGTCGCCGGTGTTCCCTTCCCCGGCACCACGGATCCGGTGGAGATGGCCCATAACTTCAGGACCCGCAGCTTCGGCGACACCTACCGGAGTGAAGAAAAAGGTTACATGGTTGACGGCAGGCTCAAATACGACATGTCGGTCTTGATTCGCAACGAGATGTGCTTCTTTGCCGGGCGCACCGACACCCCGCCGGTGCCGGAATACGATCCCAACCCCAAGAAGATCTGGCGGGCCTACTTCATGGATCAGATTGATCCGCCGGAAGTGCGTGACATGAGAATACTGGAGATACATTACACCGACCGCACCAAGGCCTATGACCGCTGGATGTGGACACCGGCCATCAGGAGAGTGCGGCGCAGCTCCACCACCGAGCGGCAGGATCCCAAGGGCGGCGGCGACAACGCGGCCTATGATAACCTGGGATGGGACGGCGCCATCGGAGAGAACACCTACAAGTACCTCGGCTGCAAGGAACTGCTCATGGTGCGCCACAACGACGTAACCAAGCTCGTTCACACACCCGGCGATTGCCTCTTCGACGGCACCCAGCGGGAGCGGACCAAGGCGCACATCTTGGAAGCCGTGAGCAAGGACCCCAATTTCTTCTACTCCAAGAACATCTGGTATCTCGATCCCGAAAGCTGGCAGATACTCTATTCCGACCGGTACGATCGACGGGGCATGCTCTGGAAGGTGCTTGACCAGATGGGCAATGTCGGAACCGGTTATAACGGGGTCAAATTCGGTCACTTTAACGGCAACCAGATGATCGACGTGCAGAGGATACACTCCACGGTCGCAACCGCCGTGCAAAATTTCGGCGTGGAGTTTGATCGCGAGATATTCACCCTTAATAACCTCCAGAAGCACGGTTATTAAGCTTACCCCCTGAAAACCTGCCCCGGGGCAATCCAACCTCATCATGGCCGGATTGCCCCGGTTTTTTTATTGCCTCTTTCCCCCGCTCAGGATAAACTGGTTTCCGCGTGCATACGGCACAATCAAATGCAGCCACTGTTTGAAAGAAATGAGCACAACGGTTCCTTTTTCGAAAGGCGGGAGTACAACCGGCAATCCGGCGGCGGCCATGGTCGTTCAGATGCCGCTTCATGGGTTTGGCGACAGCGGCGTCACCGGGGCGATGATTGAACGAAATGCCGAACGCGCCGCGCGGACCGTGGGAAAATGCATTGCCGCTGCCGGTGTCGCGCCGCAGATCATCGTGCTCCCGGTCCTCTGTCTCACCGGTATCGGCGCGGTGCTGCAGGAACTCGGCGTCACGCCCCGTATTGACCGGGAGGCAATTGCGGTCAACCTCCTTGCACATGACCCGCGGCTGGCGCCGCTGCAGAAACTGTGCGCCGCACGCAACTGCTACCTTGTTTCCTCCTGCGTCGAGAAAATAAGCGCCTTTCCCGGTCGGTATTTTCACACGGGCTTCATGCTCGGACCTTCTGGAATCATCCTGCGCTCACCCAAGACGCAGGCGCCCACCTCCGCCGGCATCACCCTGCTCAAGGACTTCCACACAGAATATACCGGTCACTTCGGCGGCGATGCCATCCTTCCGGTGGTGGAAACGCCCTTCGGAAACGTGGGCTGCCTGGTGGAAACCGAGTTTCTCATACCCGAGGCAACGCGAACACTGCGCAGGAAAGGCGCCGACATCATCCTCCATCCCACCGCCCAGCACGTTGGCCCCGGCTATCCCCCCTACCAGGCCATTCGTCAATCGCTTGCTTATACCCATGGCGTCTACTGGCTGTCCGCCGTCCCCTCCCGCGAAACAGCCGTGGCAAACGGAAAGGTGCACCGGGTCCGGTTTGGCGGCGGGTCGTCGATCATTGGCCCCGATGGAACGGTCATCGCATGCGTTCAGGGAAGAAATCAGGGATCGGCAACCGGAAACATGGACCGGGACGTGCTCACCGCATGCCGTGAAAATCAGCGCCGTTACACCGAACCCGCCCCCGCCATCTATGAAAACACGTGATGCCGGATTGGCACCTTCCATAAAGAATCAGGGCCGATTGCGTATGTTTTGACCTCCGTCGAAATGTATGCTACACAAGTACGATTCATCAGTGTTACCACATCTGACGTAACCGGTTCATCAGTGGAGGTACGCGCGTGGCCACCATCCTGGAACTCGTGAAGCAGGCGATTATTGACGGTGATGAAGGCGCCGCCCGGGCGCACGCGGGCGATGCCCTGCGGGAGGGAATTAATCCCCTTGCAGTGGTCAAAGAGGCCATCGTGCCCGGCATCGAACGGACCGGTGAGCTATGGAAGGAAAATGTCTACTTCATGCCCGATGTGGTGCTGAGCACCGAGGCATTCAAGGCGGCAATGGACGCGGTGGCGCCGCAGCTTGCCGCCCTTGCCGCAGACAGCCGGGGACGATATCTCATGGGCGTGGTTGCCGGCGACATGCATGACCTGGGTAAAAATATTGTCGCGGCCATGCTCACCGGGGCGGGGTTCGAGGTGATCGACCTGGGGGTTGATGTGCCCACCCCCACCTTCATTGAGAAGGTGAAGGAGCTCAAGCCTGACATCCTCGGGGTCGGCTGCTACATGACCACCACCATGCTGGAGTTGCGCGAGGTGATGCAGGGGCTGATCGACAGCGGCCTGCGAGGCGGGATCAAGGTGATGGTCGGCGGCGTTCCCACCACCCAGTCCTTTGCCGACGAAGTCGGCGCCGACGCCTGGGGCAAGGACGCGCTGGACGCGGTGGGAAAAGCCCGTTTGCTGATGGAGAGATAACATGGGACTGAAGGGCGCGCTCATCAGGTCATCGCTGCCGCTGCTCATCCGCCTCAACACCATGAGGACGGGGAGCGGACCGTCGCTGCTCACTCCGAAGAAACGGAAAGGGGTGAAGCCCGACCCCGCTGATCCGAAGACCTGGTGGATGGCAGGCGCCTCCGCGGCGGGGAATCCCATCCCGGTCATGGCGCAGATGTACGATCATGCCATGTTTCTCGCCGGCGTGCCGGCGCAGCAATTTTACTCCGACGCGCAGGTGCACATGAATACCGTCGCGGCGGTTGCCGCCTATTACGGCCTTGATGCCGCGACCGGCGGGGGAGACACCTACAATTACGAAGCCGAGGCGCTGGGGCAGAAGATGATTCGCAGCGAGCATGCCATGCCCGAGATTGATTCCCGCGAGCCCCTGATCCGGGAACCCGGCGACCTGCAGAAGATTAAGGTGCCGGACTGGAAACATGCGGCGCGCATTCCGTTCATCCTCGAGGTCATCAGGATGAATGCCGACATGGGATTCGCCACCGGCAAGTTCAGCGCCCCCTTCAGTCTGGCGGTTTCGCTGCGCACCTACCCGAAGCTGATACGGGACCTGCGCAAGGACCCCGGGTTTGCTCACGACCTCTTCAGCTTCCTGGTCGACGAGGTCCTCGCCTCCTATCTCAAGGTACAGAAGCACTACTGCGGGATCAAAGCGGCCACCGGCGCCGATGCCTGGGCGGTGTTCCCCAACCTCACCCCCGACCTCACCGAGCAGTGGGTGGTGCCCTATGCCGAGCGCCTGTTTAGGAAGTGCACCGACTTCGGGCTCATTACCATGGCAGCGGGAGGTGGCGGCGATTACTGCGAGGAGCGGATTGAGAAGTTCGACCGACAGATTCTTCATCGATGCTTTGCCATCCAGCAGAAACTGCTGCTGAACACGCCCATGCTCATCCTGGGCATGGGACGCTGGCACGAATATCCCCTGGAGCCGGTGGTGGAATACCTGCACAAATATCAGGACCGGGGCATACGCGCATCGATCATGGCCAACCTCAACGCGCGTCTGCTCAGGGACGGGCCCCCGGAACGGATTATTGGGGCGGTCAAACGCTTTATCAAGGCGCTGGGCACGTCCCACAACCTGGCCATCGTGCTTGCCAACATCCCGGCCGACACGCTGCCCCGCCACGTTCACGCCGCGGTGGCGGCGACCCGCGCCTGCGGCCGCCCGGCGCCGGGAGCGGACCCGGATGAAATCGAGGTTACCGTACCTGAGCGGGAATCGCTGCAGGAATACATCAGCGCCATGTCCGGCGGCCGGGGTCTGCCCGTCCGCTAAACGGAACCGATACCAATGATAAAATTCTCCGCAGAACAGAAGGTCTATTCCATTGGCGGCGTGACCATCGGCGGACAGCCGGGGGAATGGCCGACCGTGCTCATGGGAAGCATTTTCTTCAGCCGGCACCGGATCGTCACCGACCCGGCCACCGGAGCCTTCGACGCCGGGAAGGCGCTTGAGCTCCTCCAGCGCGAGGAGGCGGCATCCCGGGCCACCGGCAACCCGCGCATCATCGATCCCATCGGAGAAACCGCTGAGGCGCTGATCAGCTACATCCGGTTCATTGCCGACCATACCGGTGCCCCCATCCTGATCGACTCCCCCTCGCAACAGGCGCGGCTGCAGGCGCTGCGCCATTTTACCGGAAGCCCGGTGATAAGCCGGCTGATTTACAACTCCATCGGCGAAGACTTCACCGAAGCGGAGCTTGACTGCATCAGGGAGTGCGGGGTCAGGAGCGCCATCATCCTGGCCTTCAGCACCCGGGCGATAAAGCCGGCCGACCGCCTCTGCCTGCTTAAAGATACACTGCTGCCCGCGGCCGCGCGGGCCGGCATTGAACAGCCGCTGATCGACCCCGGCGTGCTGGATATTCCCAGTATCAGCTGGACGGCGCAGGCCATCGAGATGATAAAAGAGGACCTGGGGTACCCGGCGGGGTGCGCGCCCTCCAACGCCCTGCTGCAGTGGGAGAAGATGCGCGGCCAGGGCGAATCGGCCTTTCAGGCCGCCGCCGCCGCGGTGCTTACCGCGACCCGGCTCATGGGGGCGGACTTCCTCCTGTACGGCCCCATGCGCTTCGCCCCCTGGGTCTATCCCGCGTGCGCCGCAACCGATGCGCTGCTTGCCTACGGGGGCAGGTTGCGCGGTGTCCGGCCCGCCAGCCGGGAACATCCCCTCTACAAAATTTTTTAGCGTGCCTTCATGCCCTGCAAAGTTACCTTCACCCCTGCCGGTCTCACGGTCATCTGCCAAGCGGGAACGCCGCTTATGGACGCCGCGCGACGGGCGGGCATGCTGCTGCATGCTTCCTGCGGGGGAAACGGCGCCTGCGGCCGCTGCCGGGTCAGGATCCGCTCGGGAGCCATGCAATCGCCCACTGCCGAAGAACGACAGCAGCTCACCGCCGCGGATCTGGCCGACGGCTATCGCCTGGCCTGCCAGGCCCGCATTGCCGGTAACGTCACCGCCGAAATCCCCTTCCCTTCCCGTGCGTTCCTGCAGACCTTCCCTCTCCCGGACCTGCGGATCGACCTCCCTCCCATTGAAGCATCGGTGCATGATTGCGCCGTGGGACTGCCTGACACTCAGCTTGATGACGCGCCGGCCCTGTGGCAGGCCCTCTCCGCTGAGCTGCGGCAGCGGCACGATCAGGATGACGTCGCGCCGGATGCTGCGGCGATGATCTCCCTTCCGGAACAGCTGCGGGCTGGCGCGGGAAGGGCAAGGATCAGCCTGCGCGGGAAAGAAGCCATATCCATCCGCCGGACCGACAGTCCCCCCTGCGGATTGGCCATCGATCTCGGCACCACCACCATGGCCGGCTATCTCATTGATCTGGAAAGCGGACAGCTCCTGTCTGCCCGTGCGATGATGAATCCGCAGTATCGCTTCGGCGAGGATGTCATGAGCCGCATTGCCTGCGTCCTTAAACATGGCGACCGGGAATTGCGGCGGGCGTCGGTTGACGGCCTCAACACACTTATCACCGCGCTGTGCGCTGAACCCGAACGAATCGTCGATCTCACCCTCGTCGGCAATACCGCCATGCACCACATCTTTCTCGGGCTGCCGGTGCATCAACTGGGACGGGCGCCCTATCAGCCCAGCGTGCGCGAACCCCTTGACCGCAAGGCCCGGGACCTGGGACTGGCAGTTGCCCCGGGGGCCTACTTGCATTTGCCGCCGCCGGTGGGCGGCTTCGTGGGATCCGATCATCTGGCCATGATTCTTGCCGCCGGCCTCCACACCACCGAACGAACGGTGCTGGCGCTGGATATCGGCACCAATACCGAAGCCGCGCTGGCGCACCGGGGAAGGCTACGGGCCCTCTCCTGCGCCTCGGGCCCCGCCCTGGAGGGCGGCCATCTCACCCACGGAACCTGGGCGGCACCCGGGGCCATCGACCGGGTGAGCATAAACGCCGACGGCGTTTCCTATCATGTCATCGGCGGGATGCTTCCGCACGGACTCTGCGGCTCGGGCATCATTGACGCCATCGCCGGCCTGGTGCGCGCGGGTATGATTGACCGCAAGGGAACTCTGACGGCAGCGCCGCAGCACCAGGAATCTCTCCGGCGGGGGGAGTTCATGCTGGCGCCTGCCGCAGAAACGGCAACCGGCCGCCCCATCACCATCAGCCAGCAGGATGTGAGCGAAGTCCAGCTGGCCAAGGCCGCCATTCGCGCCGGGGTTGATATCCTGCTTGACGGCGCGGGCCTGTCCTGGGAAGGGGTGGATGAGATCATACTTACCGGCGGATGCGGGACGGCGCTGGACCCGGCAGCGGCGGTTGCCATCGGCATGCTTCCTCCCGTCGCGCCCGGCCGCATCCGGTCCCTGCAGGCGGGCGCCGGCGCCGGTGCGCTGCTCTGCCTCATCTCCAGGTCAAAGCGGCACACCGCTGCGGCCATTGCCGGCAGGATTTCACATGTTGAGCTGATGACCCATCCCGGCTTCGCGAAGAAGTTCGGCAACGCCATGTACTATCCCGGATGAACAAGCCACCCCCGGGCTTGTTTTTACCAGAGATGCGCCCATTTTTGATTTGCGTCCGGCCGTCTTTGTGTTATGGTAGCATCCGCTGTAAACAACTACCCCGTGCAAGCAATGATAGTCGCCAGGAGGTATGCATGCTGACTGATCCGTTCCTGATTGACCTGAAGCAGCAATACATTGATGCCATCACCCGATTCAACCAGGGCGCTCCCCTTGAAACGCGCCAATGGGATTTCACTACAAAAGTCGGAAAGGTGGAGGTGAATACCAGCCGCGGCCCGGTTTTTGAAAAGGCCTGCGTCTCCAGCATAACCGCCCGGGTGACCATACCCGGCAGGGACTACCCAAGCAGCATCCAGTGGCTCGGGGTGCAGACGTTCCCGGCCAATCCCTGTGTCCCCCTCATCATGGGCGTCTATGAACATGTGTCCGAGATGGGCAAGGAGCATACCCCCGGCTTCTATGACATTTATCCGGTCATTTCCTTTGAAGAAGACAGGGCCTATGCCAGGAATGAAATGGAGTCGGTTGCACAAAAGCACGGCAGGGCTTTCACGGACCTGGCGGAGGGTTATAAGAAAATGTTCCAGCTGAAAAAGGCGGGCACCGGCGTGGGTTACGGCGTGGGCATGGCGTTTGAACCGGAGGAGGAGGATTTTGCCTACTTTCACGATGCCGCCCTGGCCATGTTCACCGCCTATGGTGCGCTGGTGGAAAAAAGAAAATCAATGACACCGACCGCGGAACAGGTGGAGGCGATGTTCAAACAGCGGGCGGAGTGGATCCGCTTCAATTTCATGGAGAACCGCTTTTTCCTGGGCGGCATGCAGTTCGGCGCGCCGCCGGAAAGCTTCATGCTGCACAATCTTCCCCCGGTGGTAAAATTTTAGTAGGTTGTTGAAAAAGGAATGGCGCAGGCTGCTAAAGCTCGCTGAAAAGCATGTGGATTAGGGAAAGGGGCTTTTGATCAACGCATCAGATGGGTATTTTTCAACAACCTGCGAGGCACCGCGACAGCCCGTTTCCGCTTTCTGCGACGCAGGGAAATATTTTATTTACAACCCGTGCCAATGGTGATATGGAAGTTACCGGAAGCGGCGATCAGTATACCGGCAGAACGTTTAGAGACCAATCAGCAGAGGAGGTAGCCACTAATGTTTGATTACGATGTGATAATTGCGGGGTGCGGTCCGGCCGGGCTTATGGCGGCTGCTGAACTGCAGGCAAAGGGGATCAGCGTGCTCGGCATCGATCGAAAGCCGCAGCTTGATCAGAACGTGAGATCAGCCTCCGGTTTTTGCATGGACGACCAGGACTTTAACGGGGAAAACGTCAAACTGGAGCCGTTAAACGGCAAGACCAAAATTACCTACACCAAATGCGGTTTTTCCCTTGAATATTCGGCTTTCATGGAAGGCATCCACCACAGCCATATTATTTCAAATTCCGGGAGTCACTTTCAGGCCACCTCCCGCATCAAACCCTTCTACCATCTCTTCAACCCCACCACCTGGCTCTCCGATCGCTACAAGCACGCAAAAAAACAGGGCGCTCACTTCATGACCGGCACCACCTTTCTGCGGGCAAAGGAGATCACCGGAGGGGTGGAGCTGACCCTGAGGACCAAGGGAAAAACCACCACCAAAACCTGCAGAAAGTTGATCGCCTCCGACGGCCTTTCCTCCCGCATCGCCCGGACCATGGGGTTCAACCGCAACCGCATCTGTTTCGGCAAGGGGCCGACCATCGAATACGAGATAACTAATGTAGACTGCCCCCTTGACCGCGGGGACATGTACTTTACCGGTGAGAACAACATCGGCACCCGCGGATCCATCATAGCCGTTCCCAGCCCGCGCGGCAACGGCGCCTACCGCTTCGAGACCACGGGGGCTCTGCCGGGCAAGCTCGCGTTTGACATCATCGAATTTTTCATCAGCAAAAGTCCCCTGGCGCCATGGTTCAAAAAAGCGGAGATCGTGGAAAAGAGCGGCGCCATTGTCGAAATCTTCACCCCCATCAAAACCCCGTACCGCGGCAACATCCTGCTGGTCGGTGACGCGGCGGCTTTCGCCGAATGCCTGTACCAGGGAGCAACCTGCTGCGGGTACATGGCCGGTCAATGCGTCGCCGATGAGCTCAAGGGCAAGGACGGGTTCAAGGATTACACCGCCTGGTGGAATTCAACCTTCGAATGGAATGTCAACCCCCAGCGCATGGCCGATTATGTGAAGCGGGTGGTCTGGATGCGCTTCTTCACCCAGGAGGAGATTGATTTCCTGTTCAATATGACAAAACAATACCCTGCGGTTGCTGATGCCATCGAGGCGGGGGTCTACAATTATACCGAAGCGGTCATGAAGCACTTTTTAAGCATGCCCGGACTGTCGGCCAGCCTGCAGGAAAAGTGTAAAACAGTCATGCAGGCGGACATGGCCAAGATAGCAACCGTTCTCGCAAAAAGAGCTGATTAATCGCTGTGCTTTTAGTCTGAACCGTCCGGCACGCGCCTTTTCCCCGCAGCATTTGCAGAGCTGACAGCAGTATTCCCCCGGATGAGGCTTTTCAGCGCCGGACGATTCCTCTCAAGCCAATCGATACCACTGGATTACCTGATGTCTCACGTGAGGGGCGGTACCGGCAGGCGTGCCGGTTAAGCGGCTTCCGGCAGATTGTCGGCGGGGTCGCATTTTTCTCTTGACATGCTCTTGAAAGTTTGATTTTATATGAGTGCACTCATTTTTAAGGCGGCACAACATCCTTGACTCGAAGTCGGAGGAGACCATGAACACAACCGCAGCATCACTAGCACAGATCAAAGAATCAATTGAGGGGGTGGTGGGCAAGGGAAACGTACTCACCGATGCCGACACCCTGATGCGCTACTCGCGCGACACCAGCCTTTCGCCGGCCCGCCTGCCCGACATGGTGGTGAAGGTTCGCACCACCGCCGAGGTGCAGGGTGTGCTCAAGATCGCCACCGCGAACAATTATCCGGTGGTGCCGCGCAGCTCGGGAACCGGAACCTATGGAACCGGGATCCCCGAGGAAGGGGGCCTGATCCTTGACCTCTCGGGGATGAAGCGGATTCCACGCACCGACACCAGAAACCGGTGGGTGCTGATTGAGCCGGGGGCAACCTTCGGGCAGCTCGAAGAGGAGCTGGCCAAGCACGGCATGCAGCCGCTCAACCCGCTGCTGCCCCGCAAAGACAAGTCGGTCATTACCAGCGTGCTGGAGCGCGAGCCGGTGCTTTCATGCAAAACCGAGTGCGATGAGCCGCTGCGGACCATGGAGCTGGTATGGGGGACCGGCGAGCTGCTGCGCACCGGCTCCATGTGCGTCGACACCATTCCGGCGGAGGAGATTCCGGACAAGACCAATTCCGACCTCTGCAGCACCGGCGGTCCGGGCCTTGACTGGTGGCGTCTGCTCACCGGCTGCCAGGGCGCCTTCGGCGTGGTTACCATGATGAACGTCAAGATTTTTCACAAGCCGCTCCTGCAGAAGGTGCGCTTCATCACCTTCAATTCCCTGGAGGATGCGGTCATGCCCTTCTACGCCATCCAGAAGCGGGAAATCGGCCATGAGTGCTTTCTCTTAAACGGCTACGCCATGGCCGCCATTATGGCGCAGAGCCAGGAGGAGATCCCCGCCCTTGCCAAAAAAATCCCGCCCTATGTGCTGGTGACCAATCTCTGGGGCGGACAGTTTTTCCCGGAAGAGCGGCTTGCTTATGAGGCAAAGGCGGTGGATGAAATTGCCGAACAGTACAATCTCGCCACCGGCGAACGGCTGGACGGCATCAGCGAGGCCAACCTGCGCATGCAGAAAATGATCAACCGGCCATGGGAGGAAGAGATCTACTGGAAGGATCGGCTGTCCGGCGGCTGCCTGGAACTGGTCATCGAATCCGGCCTGGATAAGGTGCCCTCCTACTGGAAGCTGTTCAAGGGGTTGGCGGGCGAACACGGCATCGATGCCCGTCATCTCGGCCTCTACATTCAGCCCCGCCAGCGGGCGCGGGTCTGCCACGTTGAGTTCCACATCCCCTGCGATCCCGACAGCCCCGCCGATGTGGCGCAGACGAAGGCGTTTCAACGGGCGGCATTCGAGGGTCTGATGAATGCGGGGGCATTTTTCTACCGGCCCTACTACGACTGGGCCCAGATGATCTACGCCCGTTCCGGCTACACCCATGAAGTGATCAAAAGGCTCAAAAAAATACTCGATCCCAACATGATCCTGAACCCTGGCAAGCTTGCACTGTAGCAACCGCATCGCATGGACGGTGACGGAACTGCTTACCGTCACGATCTCGCAAAGGAGGATGTATGTCGTTTTCTGATATTGCCTATAAGGCCCTGCAGGACGTTGTCGGCGTTGAGAATCTGACCAACGACCCCATCATGTGCCAGTCCTATTCGCGCGTCCAGTGGACCGCCGACGGCTGCGTGCAGCGGTCGCAGCTCGGCGCCAAGATGCGGCCGGAATGCGTGGTCATGCCGCAGTCGACCGAGGAGGTGCAGGCGATCGTCAAGCTTGCCAACCGCTATGATTTCTTCTTCATCCCCCGGGGCTCGGGCATGATCAACAGCGCCTTCCCCAATCCCGGCCAGATCATGATGGGCAAGGGGGTGGTGATCATCGATCCCAAGCGCATGGACAAGATCATCAAGATCGACCCCAACAACATGTACGCGATCATCGAGCCGTATGTGAGCTTTGCCGAGCTGCAGGCGGAGGCAATGAAGGTGGGCTGCACCATGCCCGTCCCGCCCGCCGGCGCGCAGATATCCGCCCTGGCCAACATCCAGTGGCACGGGGCCTATGGCACCTCCTGGATCGCCGCGCTGGGCGCTCACCAGCTGCTGGCCTTCGAACTGGTGCTGCCCAACGGCGAACTGCTGCGCAGCGGCTCCATCGCCCAGGAGGGAAGCGACGACTGGATCTGGAATGACGGGCCCGGTCCCGACCTGCGCGGATTTCAGCGCGGCGCACAGTTCGGCCACGCCGGCGGCATGGGCATGGTCACCAAGATTTCCACCCGGCTCTTCCCCTGGCCCGGGCCATCGGTCTTCCCCACCACCGGCACCGCGCTGGCCAAGGAATCATATTTCCCCATGGACAAGGTCCGCTGGTACATGATCGACTTCCCCAAGGCCATCAAGCCCTACCCGGAATGCGAAGAGCAGCAGCTGCGCTGGTCGTGCGACCTGCATTACGAGATCGCCCGGGCCGAACTGGCCATCGTGGTGCAGCACAACGCCAAACAGTTCATGTGGTCCTGGGCGGCGCGCACCAAGGAGGAGTTCCACAAGGGCGCCAATGAGGATTTCTTCCCGCACGGCTACAACATCGTCGCCCTGGCCGCCCTGACCAGCGTCGATCAGCTCGACTACGAGGAAAAGGTGCTCAAGGCCATCGTGGAAAAAATGGGCGGCAGCTTCCTTTCCGAGCATTCATCCGATCCCCTGGACCGGGAGCGCTACAAGGTCTGGATGCGCATCACCAATGACTGGATCCGCGTCGGCCATTCCATGCGCTTAAGCCGGCCCAGCGACTGCTTCCACCAAGGAACCGCCTGCCTCGACTCCATCGACACCGTGGCCGAAGAAATTCTGCGGGCCAACCGCGTGCAGCGGGAGCGGCGGGCAAAGGGCGAGGGCAGCCACCTGCTTCCCATCAGCTTTCACGGCGGCTGGATCAGCCCCACCGAAAAAGGCTACGGCGCCCTGATGACCACCGACCTCTGGCCCGAACAGGAACCGGCCAAGGCCTCCGAAGCGATCACCTTTCTCCTGGGAAATCTCAAGGAGTGGGTAAAAACCAAGAGCGCGGCCTCGACGGTGGTGCTGCTCGGACCGGTGTACGATCTGCTCGGGCCGCAGTTCTTCAACGTGCATCTGCTGGTCAAGGCGATGAAACGGGAATTTGATCCCAACAACGTTTCCAATCCGCCGTATGCCACCACCCCCAACGTGGTGCCGCCCGAGCAGCTGGCGGAGATGACCAAGGTACTGTAAATAAAAAAAAACAACAGGAAGGCTGGCCGGCGCGAACGCTGTCCGGCCTTTCACTTTACGAAAGGAGACGGCTATGGCGGAAATGGAAGGCACCATTGAGAAGATGATGATTCCCAAACCTTTTAAGTTCTTCGACAGCCACGCACACCCGGGACTGGAAAAAAAGGACATCATGACCCGGCCGGGCTGCTTTGACATGTGGGCCGGCAACACGGTGGGCGCCAGAAGCTTAATGGGCGCGCGGGCGTTTCTCGGAGACCCCAATCCCACCAAACCCATCACCAAGCCGGAAGAGTGCCCCAACCTCACCCCGGAAACCTTTATCGCCTACATGGACAGCGCCAATGTGGAGGCCATGTGCCTGCAGTGCATCCACGGCATTTCCGACCCCTATCCCGGCAACAAGGACGGCTGGAAGTGGTATGTGCCCAATGAATACGTGAAGAAAAATTTCATTGATGCCTTCCCCGGCCGGTTCACTGCGGTGGGCGGCGTTCATGCCCGCTACGGAAAGCAGGCGGCGGTGGAAATGGTCATCTCGGCCCACGAGTGCGGATTCCCCGGCTGCAAGTTCCACACCCCGACGGCAGGCTATCCCAATAACCCCGACCTGTACCCGGCGTATGAAAAAATGGTGGAGCTGGGGCTGCACCTCCAGGTGCACACCGGACAGGAGGAGCTTCCCGGCACCCGCGCCAAATACCAGGACCCCGTCTACTTAGACGATGTGGCCATGGATTTCCCCGATCTGAAAATCCTGCAGCTGCACTGCGGTCTTTTCAACAACCCCATGCAGGGGCTGTGGAACGTCATGAAGTTCGACAATATGTACACCGACATCACCGTTCCCCATCCCACCCTGATGCAATTCAAATATTACTGGGATTTGGACCACCTGCGTTTTCTCGAATTCTTCATGCCGGACAAGGTCTTTTACGGCACCGATTTCCCGCTCACCCTTCCGTTCTACAAGCCGATGATCGACAATATCATGAACCTTCCGCTTTCCATGGAGTTTAAACACAAGCTGATGGGAGACAACTTCAGAAGATTTCTCAACTGGAAGAGCAAGGCCTGAACCTTTCAGCTTTCCGCAGTGAGATCCGGATAACACCTGTACAGGGAGGTCGGCACCAATGAACATCAACACGGAAAAATGGGAAGCAACACTTCGAACCGACCCCGCGCTGGAAGAGCGCCTGCGGCGCCTTACTCCTGCGGGATTACCGGCCACCCTGCGGGGCGACCTGCTGAGCCTCAGGGTAAACAGGCAGAAACCGCTGGTGGTCAGCTGGGACGGATCGGAAATCCGCGTCGCACAGCGGGAGGCAAAAAAACCCTTCTGTCAGTGGGCCATAAGTGAAAGCTCCTTCAAGCGGCTTTTCCTCGGCTCCTGCCCTCCCCTGCTGGTGGCGATGAACAATGATCAGTCAAATATACGCATGGGCAAAGACCATCACAACGGGTCCTTGGTGGTCAGCTTCATGGTAATGCTTCAGGAATGCCTGGAAGGAGGTGCGACCAGATGACCACATTCTTTTCCGATCACCAGCCGCAAAAAACAGTGCAGCCGAAGACCGCCGGAGAGGTCCGGGACATTATCCGCAAGGCGAATCGAGATCGTACGCCGCTCGTGCCGGTGAGTTCCGGAACCAATCTTCAGGATACCCATCTGCCGTCGGTCAAGGGTGCTGTCGCGGTTGATTTGTCCCGCCTGAACAAGATTCTTTATTTCGATGCCCGGAACCGCAATGCGGTGGTGGAGCCGGGAGTGACCTTCAGCCAGCTCGAAAAGGCGTGCGCGGCTGAGGGTCGTCGCACTCTGGCCGCCATTGATGTCCCCGGCACCGCCTCGGTCCTGGCAACCTATCTGGAAATGATGCCGCTGTTCGGCTGGCCCAAGTACCATCCCTGGGAAATGCTCACCATGAAGGGATTCCGGGCGGACGGCAAGGAGTTCGCCACCGGCCAAATGGCCATGTCGCAAAAGCGCCCGGACAAGTACTCCTGGGGCTCATCGCTCGCCCAGGTGTCCCGCATTTACTGCCAGGCCCAGGGCACGCTCGGCATCATCACCGAAGCCGCAATAACCTTGAAGACAGCGGCGCCGGAAAACCAGGTGTTCTTTTTCTCCTGCGCCACCATTGCCCAGGCGCTGAAGGCGTTGCAGCTGTTCATCGCCACCGAGGAACCGAACGAAATCTTCGCCGTCAACAGCGTTTACCTCCGGGACATGCTCTCCGCCGACGGCGCGGCCAAGCTGCCTCCCTGGACGGTGGTGCTGGGACTGCGCGGCTTTGAAAAGGCTGAAATAGCGTACAAAAAGAATGATCTTACCGCCATCGCCAAAACGATGAAAGGCGAACTACTGCCGGCGCTCAAAGGTGTTAAAAATGCCGGAGATGCCATACTGGGCGAGATCAACATGCCCGGTGGTCCCTCGATTCATCAGCAGGAAGATCGCGGTTGGGTCCCCTTGGTGACCGTTGCCACCGCCGGACAGATCCAGAAGGGCGCCACCCTGTTCCCCAAACATTCAGGCGCGATAATCATGCCCCTCCAGGCCGGCGGCTGCTTTTATTACCAGCCGGATCTCCGCTATCCCATGGATGATGTGAAGGAGACCCGGAAACACTATACCGCCATCTGCGCCGCGCTGATAAAGGCGGGAGTCATGTTCCCGCGGCCTTCCGCCCTGATTGCCAAGCAGGTAGCCGCCGCGTATCCGGGCTATTTCAAACTGCTCCGTTCCATTAAAAAAGCCGTCGACCCGAACAACATCATGAACCCGGGCAAACTGGGGCTTTAAAGGAGGTACAAACCGTGACCAGGGAAGAACTGCTGGACAAAGCGCTTTCTTGTAACCGATGCGGGAGCTGCCGGGGGGTTTCTCAGGACACCGTCCCGAACACGTCATTCTCGCTGCAATGCCCGTCAGGGATGACCCTCCTCGGCGCCTACGAACCGGCCGGGCTCATGTACATTGCCCGCGGTCTGGCGCTGGGCGCCCTGAAATGGGACAAAGACCTCGCCGACTTTCTCTATTCCTGCACCCTCTGCGGCTACTGCGAGGACCTGTGCAGCCGTGGCTATCGCCACACCCCGTCGGTGACCATCCTGGAGGAGCTGCGCCGGGCAATCCCGGACGAACTGAAGCCGCAGAGCCTCACCCGGCTGGCGCAGTACCTGTGCCGCACCGAGGGCAATAAACTCTCCCTGTTAAAGGCATACGGGATCACCGATCCTGACGAAGAGAGCCGGACCGACACCATCCTGTTTGCCGACCGCACCATTATGGCAAACCCGGCCAAGCTGCAGGAAATTGGTTTCTTATTGCAGAAAAGCGGCAGGCGGATCGGCTGCTTCATGAAAAAACCCCTGCCTCCGGTGGATACCGCCCTGCTGAATGCCGGATTTGCCGGGCAACTGGAAGAGTGCATGGAGGAGATTGACGCGCGCATTGAAACCCGCGGGATCAAACAGGTCATCTGCTACAATCCCGAGAGCCTGTCAGTGCTGCTGCGGCACAGCAACAGCCGCGCCGAATTCATACCGATCACCCGGCTCTACAGCCAGATGGTGGCGAAAAAACCCCATAAGAAATTGAAGATGCCCGCGGTTACCTACCAGGATCCCTGCCACCTCGGGCGCTACGCCAAGGAATATGTCGCACCCCGTCAGGTTATCGCCGCACTGGGCCTCGAGCTGAAGGAGATGTGGCGTACCCGGTATAATTCCCTCTGCTGCGGTTCCGGAGGCGGCGTGCTGTTCAACAAGCCGGCGCTCGCCAAACGATATGCGGCAAACCGCTGGGAGGAGGCGCAGGCCACGGGTGCGCGGGTGATGATTACTGCCTGCCCCTTCTGCACCATCAACCTGAATTCCGGCAAGCCGAAGGGCCTCAGCGTGGTGGATTTGACATCACTCATGGCCGAGGCGTACGGTTACAAGAGAAAGGCGGTGGCCCGATGAAGAACACAATCAGCAAACTCAAAAAAATTGTCGGCGCGGAATGGGTTCGCAGCGATCAGCTGAGCACCTATTACCACGCATCCGACGTGATGACCCATTTCGGCCAGGGTAATCTCTATCCGCAAAACATGCCCGTGGCGGTGGTGTACCCCGGGTCCGCGCTGCACATACAGGGTATCGTTACTATTGCCCGCAAGTACGATCTTCCCATCTACCCGGTGGGAGGAGGCACGGTGCTGCTGGTTGGTTCCATCCCGGGAAAGTCCAACGCCGGCATCATTCTCGATTTCCGGCGCATGCAGGGCATTGAAGTTGACCGGGAACGGATGGTGGTGCGTGCCCAGCCGGGCGCTACCGGCCTGCAGGTAAGTCAGCTGGTGAGGGAAATGAACCTGGGATACCGCCCGTACTTCGGCGGAAGCCCGGGAACATCGCTTTTCGTTCCCTACCAGGTGTTTACCGGCCAAAACAAGATGGCCGGCTACCAGGACGGCATGGGCATTAACTGCGCTGCCGGCATGGAGATGGTCCTGGGCAATGGTGAACTGCTCCGTACCGGTTCCATGGCGAATCCCAACGCCCCGGCATGGCCGCACGGTCCGGGACCGGCGCTCACCTACCTGCCGTTTTTCTCCAACGGCGGATACGGCATTGTGAGCGAAATGGAATTCCGGCTCTTTCCCACGCCGCAGGAAGTAAGGTCCCTCTGGGTGACTTATCCCACGCTGCGAGGAGCGGTTAAGGCCATGTATAACGTGATGATGCAGGATTATGCCTGCGGCGCCACGGTCATGGGACCGGGCTGCTGGACGCACGCCCTGTACTCAAGCAAGCACTGGCAGGAAGGCGCCCATTTTGTCAAGGCAACCCAGGATATCAACCTCATCGGCATGTCGTTCCGGGGAACCCCCGCCAAGGTCGCCTTTGAACAAAAAGCCTGCATCCGCATTCTTGAGGAGCAGGGCGGCACGGTCATGCCCCCGTGGATGGTTGCCGTCCTCGACGGGCACGAAGAAAACGCGGCCGGCTGGCAGCAGTGCAACAGCCCCAAGATCTGCGGCACCTTCAATGGAAAGTCCAACTCCGGCGGTATTTTCGTCTCCGGCGGCGTGTTCGACTCGCTGGAAAAGCTGGAAGACTACATGGACCGGGGGATGAAAACCTATCAGCAGATCTGCAGGGAAAACCCGGTGTTTCTCAATCATCCGCATCCCATTCTCCGTCTCTATGCAAGCTGCGGCCAGACCTACCTTTCCATGGGCGGCCATGCCAACGCGGCGGGAGAGGTCATCTTTCTGGTGGACTATGCCCGCCAGGATTTCCTTCCCTACATCGGGGCAATTAAAGGAAAGTTTGACGCCCTGATGCAGGAGATCGGCATGGCGCCGCTCGGCACCGGCCGCGACAAGAGGACCTGGACCGAGTGCCCGGCCCACTTTGAAATGGCAAAGGTCATCAAGAAGGTCATCGACCCGAGCGGCTTCCTCTCGCCCGGCGTCTCATTTCCCCTGTCTGAATAGGGCGCTCCGCGTACGATATTTCTAATGGTGCTTACAACAGAAGCCTTTCTCGAACAAGAAAGGCTTCTGTTTTTTTCCGTCGGGGCACCAGCAATAAAACGAGCCTTTTCCGCCTCCGGAAAAGGCTCGTTGCAGGAGCTTTTGCAACCGCCCAGCGCATTCCGCAGGGGGTCACGCCCTATTCCCGGGCGATGGTCCCTTCCCAGGTGCTCACCTTCTTCGCTTTGACGGTGCCTTTCAGCCAGCGAGAGGTGATGGTCTTGGACTCGGTGTAGAACTGCACCCCGTCCCTGCCCATGCAGTGCAGGTCGCCAAAAAAGGAATTCTTGTGCCCGCAGAAGGGGAAATAGGAAACCGGCACCGGGATGCCCACATTCACCCCCACCATGCCGCCGTCGGTCCTGAAGGTGAACTCGCGCGCATAATGTCCGCTTTCGGTAAAGATGGCCGAGCCGTTTGCAAACTGGTTCCGGTTCATCAGGGTGATGCCTTCCTCAAAATCCTTCACCCGTTTGATAAAGGTGACCGGCCCGAACACCTCCTCCTGTCCGCAGGTCATCTCTTCCGTGACATGATCAAAGATGGTGGGGCCGATGAAATAGCCCTTCTCGTATCCCGGAACCACCGTCTTTCTGCCGTCGAGGATCAGCTTCGCCCCTTCCTGCTCGGCCTTGTTGATCCAGTTGGTGACAAACTGTTTGTGTTCCGCTGAAACCACCGGGCCCAGCTGGGTTGCCGGATCATAGGCGCACCCGATTTTCAGCGTTTCCGCGTAGTGCTTGAGGTAGGACACAAATTCGTCGGCCACGCATTCTTCAACCACCAGCGCCGGCAGCGCCATGCAGCGCATCCCGGCGCATCCGAAGGTGGAGTTGGTGATGCGCTGGGCGGCGACATCCAGCTCGGCATCCCGCAGCACCAGGGCATGGTTCTTGGCCTCGGTCAGGCACTGCACCCGCTTCCCGTTCAGCGCCGCGGTCGAGTAGATGTGTTTGCCGACCGAGGTGGATCCGACGAAGGAAATGCCCCGGACATCCGGATGCTCAAGCAGCAGGTCCGCCTCATTTCTGCTGCAGGTAACCAGGTTCACCACACCCTTGGGCAATCCCGCCTCGATGGCCAGCTCCAGGATGCGCATGGAGGTTATCGGGGTGAGGCTGGCTGACTTCAGGACAAAGGTATTGCCGCAGCTGATGCAGAAGGGAATCATCCAGCCCCAGGGAATCATGGCGGGGAAGTTGAAGGGCACGATGCCGGCAAAAACGCCGAGCGGTTCACGGAACATGACCGTATCATGGCCCCGTGATATGTTCATCAGTGAATCACCCTGCATGAGGTAGGGCGTGGCGCAGGCGCACTCCATGACCTCGATCGCCTTGATGACATCGCCGCGGGCTTCATCCAGGTTCTTACCCAGCTCTTTGGAAACGCTTAAGGTCAGCGCATCAAGATGTTCATCCATCAGCGCCTTCAATTTAAACATGACCTCAATACGCTGCTGCACCGGCGTGCTTCTCCAGCCCGGGTAGGCCTCTTTTGCCGCCTTTACCGCATCCAGAACCTCTTCCCTGGTGCAGCAGGGGGCCTCGGCAATTACCTCGCCGGTGCTTGAGTCGGTGACCGGCATATATTTGGCCGTTTTTGATTCCTTCCACTCGTTGTTCACACAGTACCTGAGCTTCCGAAAAGACGATTTGACGACGGAAAGATATCGCTTTTTCGCCTTGTTTCCCACAGCTGCTTCCTGCACCGATTCGTTGCTTGTTTTTTCTATGCTCATTCCTTCCTCCTTTGTAAAAAATAATTTTTCCTCACATTGTCCATATTCAAGATACATGCCACTCCGGCACAATTTCTCAACATGCTGTTTTTTAAATTATTTTTGATGAGGGCACGCTGCGCCGCTTATGTATCACCCCTTGATTATGTACCACATATGAATATTGCTTAAACATGAAATAATAAATAACTAATTAATTTATTAAATAGTATTTTTGTATGTTCCACTTAAGGAACGTTCCACATAAGCAACATTTTGCTTGAGTATCCGACACGCATATGCTATTGTATCTACCAATACCATAAGCTATGAGTGACACCTCCGATGCTCCTATCCGAGAGTTGAACCACCGGCCATGCAACCCGGCCCATTACTCACCTAACGATTCCGGCAGACCAGCACCATGCATACAGAATATCAGAAAGAGTTTAACCGGCTTCGCGATTGGAAAAACGAAGAGGCCGGGCATCTTGAAACAGTAAAAGGCATGATCCAGAGGGTACTGGAAAGATATCCCGGCGGGATTCCCATCGGCATGCCCGATGATCTGACGACGTTCTTACAGCGCTCTCGGGAGCAGCACGCCGAAGCGTTACATGATGTCATCGAGCATCCGGAGATCTGGAGCATCGTCTGCGATACCAATGACATCATGCTTGGAGCTTCTCCCAACCTTCTCAAAGCCCTTGTTTACCAGCCCGAAGAACTGATCGGGTCGTATAAGGGCAAGCTCTGGATTGAACGGCCTAAAAAAGCTGAAGACCAGCAAAGCAACCGGGCGGCCTATCTTATTTATAAGGTCAAGCAAAAACATTATCACGGGATTCATGAAGACGCCTTTATCAGCAACAACGGGGAGGTCATCTCCATACTGCAGCACCGGATCAATCTGATACACGAAACCGGCGAGACCATCGGCTTCCTCTATCTTATCATCAATATCCAGCAGTTTATCGACTGTTCGTATGCCCTGAAGGAAATCCTGAATCACGTAAAGCAGGGTCTTCTGCAGGGCAACGCCATCGAGATGACCCCGGAAATGCGCCGCGACCTGGTGGACGACCTGCTGCAGACCGAGGTGAACATCAACAAGGTGATGGGCAATGCCATTGATGCCATCCTGGTCACCAGCCCGGCAGGTCTCATTTTGACCTCAAATGAGTCATTCAAAAAACTGGTCGGCTACACCGAAAAGGAGCTGATCAATCAGCCGGTCACCATTGTTTCCCCGGACATCGGCACCTACCCGCTTTCCATCGGCGGTTCGGTAACCATTGACGAGCAGTACTTCGTTACCATGGCCGAGATGATCGACAATCTCTTCCGGAGGGGGAAGGTCTACGGCTTCAAGCAGTATTTTAATAATAAGAGCGGCTTTCTGATACCCACCGAGGTGAGTATTTCACTGCTGCGGGACAGTACCGGAGAGATCACCGGCTTCGTTCGCAATATCCATGACATGTCCGAAAAAGCGCGGCTTGAGCAGGAACTGATGGAGAAGGATGCAAAGATAAACCTGCTGAAAAAGGAGCTCACCGGCCAGTCCGGACCCGACGCCATCGTCGGCAAGAGCCTGGCCATGCAGAACATCTTCCAGCTGATCACCAAGATTGCCGACAACGACTGCGCGGTGCTGCTCCAGGGTGAAAGCGGCACGGGAAAGGAGCTCATCGCCCACGCCCTGTATCATCAGAGCTACCGCAACCGGGGGCCCTTCGTGGTCCTGAACTGCGGCGCCATCCCCCATGATCTGCTGGAAAGCGAACTGTTCGGGCATGTCCGGGGGGCATTTACCGGGGCCTCGCGCGATAAAAAGGGGCTTTTTGAAGAAGCGCACTGCGGGGTTATTTTTCTCGACGAGATCGGTGAACTCCCCCTCGACATGCAGGTAAAGCTGCTCCGGACGATCCAGGACCATGAAATCAGGCGGCTGGGCGACAACCGGTCCGTAAAAATAGATGTCCGGATCATCACCGCCACCCACAAGGATCTGCTTGAGGAGACCCAGAAAAAGCGCTTTCGTGAAGACCTGTACTACCGGATCAACGTGGTAACCGTTATCATACCCCCGCTGCGCGACAGGGTTGAGGACATACCGCCGCTGATCAATTTCTTTTTAAACAAATGCAAGACCGGTTCCGAACCGGTCACGCTCTCGCGGGAGGCCATGAAGCTGCTGCTCGGCTACTCATACCCGGGCAATGTGCGGGAACTGGCAAACATCATCGAGCGGGCATGCATCCTCTGTGAAGACAACATCATCCGGCCGACCGACCTTCCGCCCGAGGTGCTTGCCGCCCTGCCCCGCCGGCCTCAGGCAGAGACGCCGATCAAGGCCGAAGGGCTCAAGCAGACCGTCTCCCGCACCAGCGAATCGGCGGAACGAGAGATGATTGCCCGGGCGCTGCAGCAGGCGGGCGACAACAAGGCGCTGGCGGCAAAATATTTGAAAATCGGGAGAACCTCCCTCTACCGGAAGATGAAAAAACTGGGGTTCGCCTGAGCCGGGCGATGTCCGGCGCCTTGCATCCACACCCCCTGATTATATGCTTTTCGCCTCGAATGAATCATCATTCATTTTTTTCTTGACATGCTTCCTGCTTATTGATTATAGTACCGCCATTCATGATTCTCACCCGTGACATCATTCTTCATCGTCCCCCTGCGGGCCGGTTTGAATACGGTGGGTTGCTATGGCACACACATTGACCACCTGCACTTTTTGCGGCGTCGGCTGCGGCCTCTATTTTGAGACCGCCGGCAACGAAATTGTCGGGACCTACCCGAGCGTGTCCCATCCCGCGAACCAGGGGCGCATCTGCGTCCGCGGCTGGCACGTGCATGAGGTTGCCAGCTCCACCGACCGCCTGCTCAAGCCGCTGGTGCGGAAAAACGGCTCCTTCGAAGAGGTTTCCTGGAACGAGGCCTATGACACCATCGCCGCACGCCTGACACAGGTTCGCGACAAGTACGGGCCGGATGCCATCGGTTTTATCAATTCCTCCCACTGCAGCAATGAAGACAGCTACGTCCTGCAGAAGTTCGCCCGATCGGTAATCGGCACCAATAATGTCGACCAGGGCACCACCTGGTACCACGGCAACACCATCGAGGTGCTGCGCGACATGCTCGGCGTCCCGGCGGCAACCAATTCCATCGCCGAACTGATGGAAAGCGATGTGATCCTGGTCAGCCAGACCGACCTTCTGCGCCAGCTTCCCACCATCGGCGGATGGGTGCTCCGGGCAAAACTGGCCGGCGCCAAGCTCATTGTCATCGGCCTGCGCCGGCACCGGGTGGCCGAAAGCGCCGACTATTTCCTCCAGACGGTGCCTGGCACCGAAGTCTTTCTCTTCGGCGCGCTGGCCAAGGTGATTGTCGACCGCGGCCTGATGAACCTGGACTTCATCCGTCAGCGGTGCAAGCAGTTTGCGCCCTTCCTGGAGAATATCGAGTCATTCGACATGCTGCATGCGGCGTCGCTTTGCGGCCTTTCACCCGACCTGATTGAACAGGCCGCGGTCACCTACGCCAAGGCGCAGAAGGCCATGATCCTCTACTCCACCTACTCCGAGGCAAGCGGCAGGGAGCTGCTCAAGTCCATGGTGAACCTGGCGCTGCTCTGCGGCAACGTCGGCAGGCGGGGGACCGGCATCATGCCTCTGGCCGAACACAACAATCTCCAGGGCGCCTGCGATACCGGCATGGTCCCCAATTACCTGCCCGGATACGTCCCCGTCCAGGACGCAGCGGGGCGCGGGCGCTTTGAAGAGCAGTGGCGGGGGACCTTGCCCGACCGATGGGGAAAGGACAGTAGCACCATGCTGGGACCGCGGGGCAATATAGAAGCCCTGTGGCTTGATCGCCATAATCCGGTCGTCTCCGCGGCCCTCACCAGCGATGCCGCAGCCGCTCTGCAGAAAATGGAATTTGTCGTCCTTCAGAATCTCTTTATGACCCCCACCTCGCAGTACGCGCATGTGATTCTCCCCACCGTTGCCTATGGGGAGGAACGGGTGACCTTTACCAGCCTGGAGCGTCGCATCCAGCTGGCCCAGAAGGCGGTGGAACCGCCCGGCGGCCTCACCTCCGCCTGGCGTCAGGTGGCCGAGGTGGCCGACCGGCTCGGCACCAAGTGGCGCTACCACAGCTCCGCCGACGTGATGGGGGAGATCGGAAGGGTTGTCCCCTTTTACGAAGGGGCCAGCTACGAAAACCTGGCGCGCGAATATGGGCGGCAGTGGCCATGCACCCACGACCGTCCCCTGGGCACTCCCGTTCTCTACGACGACGGCCAGCGGGGTCAAGCGGCAGCCTTCTCGTTCGCCCCCCTTGGTCAGATGCCGGCGCCCAGCCGCTCCAGCACGGCATTTCCCTTCGTGCTCATGTTCGGCCGTTCCCTGTATTACTGGCACCAGAACACCATGGTGCAGCACAGCGAAACCTTAAAGCGGGAATTCGGCATTCTCCTGCTTGACTTTCCCGACGGCTTTGTCGAGATAAATGACGGAGATGCCGCGGCGCTGAAGATCCGCGACGGCATGAAGATTCACCTCATATCCAGCGACGGAACGGCAACCACCTACGCCCATGTAACCGATGAGATACGCCAGGGCACCATTTATGTGCCCTATTACCTGCAGGACATCGCGCTGCAGTTGGTCGGCCCCGCCCGAACCGAATACCGGGCCGGCTATCGCACGGTCAATGTGAAGATTGAAAAGGCATAACATGCGCGCTCGGCTGATTCATCAAGACGACCTTTTGAAGCTTGTGGACCTGCTGCGGAAGGAGTACGAGGTATACGCCCCCTTCTACGGACGGGACCGGGACACCTATTTTGACACGGTGACCGATGCCAACCGCCAGGCCGTTCAGGTACACCTTCCCAACCCGTACTATCCGCCGAAACGCTACGTTTTTCCCCATATCCAGCGGCTGTTTACCATCAGCAACGGGGCCGAGCCCGCCATTCAACCGGCGCAGGAAGCCAGAAAGCGTGCTCTCTTCGGCATCCGCTCCTGTGACGTCGCCGGCATTTTCCACCTGGACCGCTTTTTCCTGGGCAACACCTACCGGGACAACTACTACGAGGCCTTCCGGAACAACATCTTCCTGGTCAACGTCGTCTGCTCGGATGCAGCGGTGGACATCGACGACGACTGCTTTTGCGTCTGCGCCGATACCGGGCCGGCCGCGCGGGACTCGTTCGACCTGCAGCTCATGGACCTGCACAACGACCGCGGCGAATTTCTGGCGGTTGCCGCCACACCCCGGGCGGAGACCCTGTTTGAGCACTCCTTTTTCATCAAAGCCACGCCGGAGCACGTTGCCCGGCGCCGCGAGATTCTCTTCGACGTCCGCAAGCGTTTCAAGGTGGCGACCAGTTGGTATTCGGCGGCCACCCGCTTCATCACCGAAGGGAAGGTGACCGAAGAAACCTGGCAGAAGATCGGGGACCGCTGCCTCGAGTGCGGCGGCTGCAGCTATGTCTGCCCCACCTGCACCTGCTTCACCACCACCGACCGCCGCACCGGATCCAGCGAGACCGAGCGAATCAGGATATGGGACGCCTGCGCGCTGAGCGGATTCACCCGGATGGCCGGGGGGCATAACCCGCGCAAGGCGGTGCACGACCGCAGGAACCGACGCTTTTTCCGCAAGCTGGGATACTACTTCATCCAGCGCGAGCTGATGCCCTCCTGTGTCGGATGCGGCCGCTGCGTCAGCGTATGCCATGGCGACATCGGCATGCCGCACGTCGTGGAGATACTCCGCCGCGAAACCCTGGGGGGAGGAACGAAGCCATGACCCACCATCCCCGCAACCTGTATGAACCGAAGATGGCAGTTTTGGACGAAGTGCGGGACGAAATCCAGGACGTGAAGACATTTTACTGGCACTTTGAAAATGAACAGGACCAGCAGGCATTCCGCTCCTTCATGCCCGGGCAGTTCGCCCAGGTATCGGTGTTCGGCGCCGGCGAAATCCCCCTCTCGCTTCCGCCCAGCCCCACCGAAGACCGGGTGTTTTTTACCACCCGCAAGGTCGGACGGGTCACCGCGGCCATGCACGAATTAAAACCCGGCGACCGCTTTGGCGTGCGCGGGCCTTACGGCAACGGCTTTCCCATGCAGGATTACGTGGGACGCAACCTGATCATCGTCGCCGGCGGCATCGGCCTGATTCCGCTGCGCTCGGTGATTATCTACGCGCTGGACAACCGCGAAAAGTATCAGAAGATCCAGGTGTTCTACGGCGCCCGCACCCCCAAGGACCTGATGTACGTGGACAACCTGGCGGCGTGGCAGCAGGACTCGGGATTCGAGTGCTACCTCACGGTTGACCAGGGCGACAGCAGCTGGAAAGGGCACACCGGCGTGGTGGGCTCGCTGTTCAAGCAGCCGGGCGTGCAGATGCCGGTGGAGCATACCACGGTCTTTATCTGCGGCCCCCCGGTGATGTTCCGGTTTGTGCTGGCGGATCTGAAAAAGATGCAGTTTGATGACCGGAACATGGTCTCGACCCTGGAGCGCTACATGAAGTGCGGGGTGGGAAAGTGCGGTCACTGCTGCATCGGCCTGGCGTATGTATGCACCGACGGGCCGGTATTTACCCTGGAACAGATCCGGCGGCTCGGAGAGGAGATTTAAACCGGCGGGGGCGGATGCCCAGCCCCGGCATCAGGAAGGTGTGACCGGCGATGGAGCAAGATCTGCGTGATGTGCTTGCAGAGGCCCTGACCGGCAAAACCGGGTTCGTGGGCATCGGCAACACCGATCGCGGGGATGACGGGTTTGGCGTACGGCTGGCGCAGACGCTTGCAGCAAGCGGCGTGCAGGATGTTACCATCGCCGGCATGTCCCCGGAGAACAGCATCTCCTCGCTGATCAGAGGCGGTTTTGACAATCTGATTTTCCTGGACGCGGTTGAAACCGGCGCAGGCGCAGGTTCGGCGGTTTTTTTAAATGCCGCTGACATCACCAGCCGCTTTCCGCAGATTTCCACGCATACAATAAGTCTCGGCACGCTGGCGCGGCTCATCGAGCAGGAAAGTTCAGCCCGGGTATGGCTCCTGGGCATTCAGCCTGCGGCGCTGCGGGATGGAACCGGCTTGAGCGATGCCGCACATACTACCATGGAACTGCTGCGGCACATCCTCCTGGATGCGCTGGCCCGGCGAACGCAGATTGAAGCGGAGCGCATAAACTCATGACCCCTATAGACACTACCCTTTATGCCATTGCATTGCACTGCGCGGGAGGCATCCTGGTCGGATTCCTTTCCCGCAGCAAGCTCGCCGCCGGCTGGTTCAACTTTTTAATCACCGCCGGCGCCGCCATGCTCTGCATCAATGGAGCGGCAACAACCCTGCTGCACGGACCGGCCCCGGCGGCGACCATCTACGCCCTGCCCCAGTACGGTTCATCGCTGCGCATCGCGGTTGACGGGCTGAGCGCGGTGTTCATCGGGCTGATCGCGGTCATTGCCGTTTTTTCCTCGCTCTATTCCATCCGCTACATGACCCATTACCATGACTACGGGGTCGGCCGCTTTTATCCCAACTTTCAGTTTTTCATCGCCGGCATGTACGGCATCGTGGCCACCAGCGATCTCATGCTGTTCTTCTGCTTCTTCTGGCAGCTCATGACCATCCCCTCCTACCTGCTCATCCGCTATGAGTTCAGGAAGCGGGAGAATGTCCGCGCCGCCAACAAATACCTGGTGATGATGGAAATTTCATGCGCCCTGGTGATGCTCGGGGCCTTCCTGCTGGCAGGAAACGCGCCGGTGACGGTCGGCGGGGAGACGCTGATGCCCTTTGACTTTGACGCAATCCGCGAGCATGCCGCCGCGCTGGGTCAGGTTCCGCCCGGCGCCGCCTTTGCCCTGCTGCTGTTCCTCGTCGGCTTCGGCATTAAAGCGGGCATGTGGCCCTTCGGTCAGATGTGGCTGCCCGACGCTCATCCCGCCGCCCCCTCGCCGGTGAGCGCGCTGCTCTCCGGGGTCATGATTAAAACCGGCGTCTACGGGCTGATGCGCTCCTTTATTTGGATGATGCCGCCGGACGGCACGAGCTGGTATTCATCCGGGGGCTGGGGCGCGGCGCTCGCCCTGCTCGGCACCCTGACCCTATTCTTCGGCACCATTCAGGCGCTCAAGCAGGAGCAGAGCAAGCGCCTGCTGGCCTTCCACAGCATCGGTCAGGTCGGCTATATCATCCTGGGCATCGGCGCCTGCCTGGCCCTGCTGCCTTCGGGGGCTGATTCCCCGGGCCTGCTGGCCCTGGCCATCATCGGCTTCTACGGCGCCCTCTTTCATACGGTGAACCACGCCCTCTTCAAGAGCCTTTTGTTCCTTAACGCCGGCTCCATGCTCTACGCCACCGGGACCCAGGACCTCAACCGCCTGGGCGGATTGATGAAGTATATGCCGCTGACGGCCCTCACCGCGCTGGTGGCGTCCTTTTCCATAGCCGGAGTGCCGCTGTTCAACGGATTTGCCAGCAAGTGGAGCCTCTACGTAGCCACCATCCTGGGCAGCCGCCATGCCGGCTATCTTGCCCTGTGCGGCATCTTCGGCATTGTCACCAGCGCCCTGACCCTGGCATCATTCATGAAATTCTTCGGGCTCTCCTTTCTCTCGCGCACCAGCGCGCTGGTCCAGAACCGGGCCGCGGCAGGCGAAGAACTGGAGGTCAAGCCCACCATGCAGCTTCCGCAGCTGCTGCTTGCCCTGCTCTGCCTGGCCCTGGGGCTGGTTCCCGGCCTTGCCTATTATGTCATGCAGCGGGCGCTGGCGGGAGGCCACCACATCCTGGCCGCCGCGGCACCGCGGCTTGCGTCGACCCAGATAGATCTGAGCATTGCGCTGCCCTCCGGCAGCAGCGCCGCCCTGCTGGCGCCGCTCACCGTCGGTGCGGTGGTGCTGCTCATGTTTCTCATCGCCCGCTTCGTTTCCCGGCTGGGAGGAGCGGAGCGGCGCGCCGCCGACGTCTGGCTCTGCGGCTACGTCCGCGAGGCCGATGTGTATCGCTACGGCGCTCATAATCTCTACACCGAGGTAAAGCGTTACTTTCACTGGGTCGGCGGCATGCCGCGTCATCACCATGAGGCAGCGTCTGACACAAAAACGGCACCATCAACCCCCGAGCATTGATACCTATGGCAGCGCGCGATGTCCTGAACAGCATTAAGAAAAGGTTTGACGGCGTTATTCAACGGGTGGACGTGCCCGCGGACAACCGCCTGTATCTTTATGTCCAGCCGGAGATGATCAAGGAAATCTGCCGCTTCGTATTCCGCGATCTCGACGCCCGCTATGTCATCAGCATCGGCATGGATGACCGCCAGCACTCCGACAGTTTTATCGTGGCGCACGATTTCTCATTTGACCGCCTGAACGTGCTTGCCAGCATCATGGTAAGCCTGCCGGCAAGCCGGCCCCGGGTTGACTGCATTTCTGATGTGGTGCCCGCCGCCAACTGGGCGGAGCGGGAGATGCGCGACCTTCTGGGGATCGAACCGGTGGGATGCCCCAATCCCAAGCGGCTGGTGCTGCCCGACGGCTGGCCCGAGGGGGTGCATCCCCTGCGCAAGGACGTGCCCTGGAACTACGTCCCGCCGGACTATGATGAGACCAAGGAATATGATTTCGGCGCGGTGCCCGAGGGTTGCGTGGTTGTGCCCTTCGGCCCCTTTCACCCCACCCTTGACGAACCAGCCCACTTCCGGCTCTTCGTGGAGGGGGAGATCGTCCGCGGCTGCGAGTACCGCGGGTTCATGGTGCACCGCGGCATCGAGAAGCTGGCCGACTCCGTTTTAACCTATAACGAAATACCCATGCTGGCGGAGCGCATCTGCGGCATCTGCGGCTGCGTGCACAGCGTGGCCTACATTCAGGCGGTGGAGCAGGCGGCCGCCATCCAGCCTACCCCCCGGGCCGAATTCATCCGCACCATCATGCTGGAAATCGAGCGCCTGCACAGCCACACCCTCTGGACCGGTCTGGCATCGCACATCCTCGGATTCGACACCCTGTTCATGCAGAGTTTCCGCATCCGCGAGCCGATCATGTGGATCGCGGAAAAGATCACCGGCAACCGGAAAACCTACGCCCTCTGCGTCGTCGGGGGTGTTCGCTGGGACATTACGCCGGACTTGAAGAAGGAGCTGCAGGGGGTGCTGGATACCCTGGAAAAAGAATGGACCCAGGTGGTCAAGGCAGTCAAGGGCGACAAAAACCTGCAGGCGCGCACCCGGGGGGTGGGCATCGCCGACAAGACCCTGGTGAAAGACGCGGGGCTTATCGGTCCCATCGCGCGAGCCTCAAACATCCCGGTAGACAACCGCCGCGACCTGCCCTACGCGGCCTATGACCGGGTTGATTTTGACGTTATCGTGGAGGACGGTTGCGATGTCTGGTCGCGGGTTCTGGTCCGCGTCCGGGAGGTGTTTGAGTCAATCCGTATCATCCGCCAGTGCCTGGAAAAGATGCCTGACACCCCCATTCAGCTGAACATCAAGGACGAGCTGCCGCCGGGGCGGATCGGCCTCTCGTCGGTGGAAGCGCCCCGCGGGGAGTCCCATCACTTCGTGGTCACCGGTGAAGACAACCGGCCGCGGCGATGGCGGGTTCGCGCCCCGACCTATCAGAACCTGCAGGGCATCCCGGCGATGATCAAGGACCAGCAGCTTGCGGACATGACCATTTCGTTGGGCAGCATCGATCCCTGCTTTTCCTGCACCGACCGCATGGAAATAATCGATATCCGCTCCGGATCGCAGCGGGTGTACACGCAGGATGAACTGCTGCGACTGGCGCGGCAACGAAACGACTGAGAGGGAGATAAACGGCACATGCAGCTCTCCATCGCAACACTGGGGCTGGGTATTGCAAATGTGGCTCTGGCGCTTGTTCTGGCACCGCTTTTCGAGGGTATGGTGCGCAAGGTCACGGCGCTGATTCAGTCCCGGCAGGGACCGCCGCTGCTGCAACCCTACTTTGACCTCTTCAAGCTGCTCGGCAAGGAGGATATTGAATCGGGCCAGTCGCCGGTCATGCAGCGGTTCGCCGCCTATCTTTCCCTCGCAACCGTGCTGACGGTTGCCGGGCTTGTGCCGATGGGGGCGAAGGCGCCCCTGGGCGCAGGCAGCGACGTCATCCTCCTGATTTACCTGCTGACCCTTTCCGGCATTGCCACGCTGTTGGCAGGCCTCGCCGCCGGATCAACCTATTCGCTGGTCGGCGTAAGCAGGGAAATGATGGCCATGCTCACCCTTGAACCCCTGCTTGCCATTGCCATTGTCATCGGCGCGGTGCACACCGGCACGCTCCGGTCCGACCAGGTGCTCAATGGATCGGTCTACCAGGCGGGCGGCTTTCCCCTCGCCGGGCTGATGATGTTCCTGATCATCCTGTTCGCCCTGCAGGCGTTTGTCGGCCGCATGCCCTTCGATACCGCCGAGGCGGAGACCGAAATCATGGAAGGGCCGGTCATGGAATATTCCGGGCCGAAGCTGGCGATGTTTAAATATGCCCGGATGGTCAAGTTGTTTGTCTACTGTGCGCTGTTTGTCGCGCTGTTCATCCCGTGGGGGCAGAGCGGTTTGTACCTGCTGGACCTGCTCATTCTCCTGGTCAAGGTATCGGTCCTGGTCCTGCTGGTGACGCTGGTGGCTGCCACCCACGCGCGCTACCGTATCGATCAGGTAATTCGCTACTACGCGGGCCTGTTCGGACTTGCCCTGGTGGCCCTGGTGTTCGCGGTGAGCGGATGGTAGCCGCCGACTGCCGGTTGTGATGGAAGAAAACCCCGGAGCAGCAAAGGAAAAGCAGTTATGTCACTGTCAAGCAAAATCAAGGAAGCAATCATATGCCTGAAGGCGGGCCGTGTTACCCTGCCCTATCCTTTTAAGCCGGCTGCGGTGCCGGCGCGCTTCAGAGGCCGTCCGATCTTCCATCCCGAAAAATGCATCGGGTGCGCCGGCTGCGCCAACAACTGCCCGGCCCGGGAAATCCTGGTGCTCGATCCCTGCCAGGAAGTGCGCATCATCAAGTACATTGGGCGACGCTGCACCTACTGCGGCCGCTGCGCCGATGTCTGCCCCGAGGGCGCCATTACCATGAGCCAGGAATTCGAGAGCGGCACCGGCGCTATTCAGGACCTGCAGCAGAACATTGAAGTCTTCATGGGCACCTGCCAGCGCTGCGGCCGCTGCTACAGCAAACAGGGCCCCCTGGAGGCATTGATGATGAAAGGCTACCGCTTCGACAATTTGGACAATGAGGTGTGGGTCTACAAATCAAAGGCCTACCTGGACAGTGAACCGGTAGTGAAGGACATAGACCTGGAGCTGGACTGAACGCGGGCGGGGCGCTGCTACCGCCGGCAAGGCGCCCGATGAGAGGTTACGATGTTACGAGATGTATGCAAAAAAATGTTTCCCCGTTCCCTGTGGGTATATCACGCCAACAGCGGCGGGTGCAACGGGTGCGATATCGAGGTTCTGAACGTACTGACGCCCTACTATGACGCTGAGCGGTTCGGCATCAGGCTGGTAGGCTCTCCCCGCCATGCCGATGTGATGCTCTGCCAGGGACCCGCGTCCCGCTCAACCGCGGCGGCGCTGAAACGGGCATACGAAGCCATGCCCGCTCCGAAGCTGGTGTTTGCCATCGGATCATGCGCCTGCGGCGGCGGCATCTGGTATGACACCTACACGGTCATCGGACCGGTTGAGAAGGTTATACCGGTCAACTACTACATCCCCGGCTGTCCGCCCCGCCCGGAAGCCATACTGTTCGGCGTGGCCGTCGCGCTCGGTCTGGTGGACAAAAAGACCGCCCCGGTTCAGGTCAAGCAGCTCAGGCAGCCCATTCCCAAATACCACCCCGAGGACCTGCTCCTCAAGGACGACATGGTCGTCTACCAGAAAGTGGATCAGCTCTGAAGGACGGCAGCACGCCATAAGCCAGTTTCAGCAGGCTGTTCAAAAACATCCGGATGCAAGGCATGCGAAATCCTCTATGCGTACTTGGAAGTACGCTGCAATGACCAAGGATGAGCATGTAACGCAGGGGACGGGAGTTTTTCAACCGCCTGCTAGAATTTTATGACGCTTGCGGCGCTGGTCATGCGCTGCATGATTTCGAGCGCGTTGGATATGGTCCCGATGGCCACCGCGTCCCGTATCTTAAAAAAGTCCAGGCAGGTGCCGCAAATGAGAATGCTCGCGCCCTGCTGCTGCAGCTTCTCCATCACCTCAAGCGCGTAGGACCCCTTGATCGCCAGCTTCACCGCATTGCTGATCAAAATAACCGTGCACTTTTTCTGGGGAAGCGACAGCGCCGCAGTCATAAAGCCATTCAGCAGCACCTTCCCGAGATCGCGATTGCTCCCCACATAATCGCTGTCAAACAGATAGACGATCTGCCGTTCCGGAGCGGGGCAATCGGCAACGTACGGCTCGGCAGCCGGCTGTGCACCCGATCTCTTGCTGATGGCAATCCGGTAATATCCCTGGTCCGCCGCCGTGCTTGTCTCACATCCCTGGCTCCGGGCAAACCTGACAATGTTGTCGCGGGCGTTCTCCGTGTCCGCCAGCACCAGGATTTCTCCTTCGGTAATTTCATCCAGCGCCTTTTTTGTTATCACCACCGGCTCGGGACAGGCCAGACCCCGCACATCAATCTTTTTCCGCTCCATGCCATAACCTCTTGTTTAAGCTGAATATTGTTTAAGCGGCGGATCAACCGCATCCGCCTTCCGCCTGCTCACACCGCCGCCATACCTGCGATTTCCAATGTTTAGCATGACAGACATGGTCCATCCCTGTCAATATGATAATCTCTATACCAAACCGGTCCGATATAGAAATAACCTATTGCTGCACACCGGCTCAGCGTATGCGAATCCGCTCCTGTTTCCCCTGCATAAAAAATAGCAGGTATTCTTTTGGTGCGGTGTTTAATATGACAATCCACAGCAGCCATGAACACCTAACCAGGCATGACCTTGCCACCGCTCAGAAAGGGCGTTACATTATATGTGCCATCCATGAACCGAGAGGTGCGTCAGTTCATTGAATGAGGGTGGTCAGAGAGGCACCTGAAGCAACAACCAAGAGGGAGGTCAAACAGTCAGCCATGAATACGGCAAGAATTACGCTCTGCATGTGGTTTGTTTCGGTGTTCGCCGCTATCCCGTCTGCCCTGGCGTTTCAGGCCGCATCGGGAGAGGACGCGGTGATAGGACATCTGACGCAGGTCGAAGGCACTGTTCTGCGCTACGTTTCAGATGAGGATGAGTGGGTGCAACTGGTAAAGGACTCGCCGGTGGGAATTGAGGATCTTCTGTTTTGTGAAGAAAACTCCAAAGCGGAAATTATCATACCCAACAATACCTGGATCAGAACCGGGAGCGCCACCCGGCTCCATATTATAAACCTGGCGGATAATACCACCTGGATGGAGGTTGAGTCGGGTCTGGCGCGGTTTTACAATAAAAGCAGCGCCGCCGCTCTAGAAGTATCAACCCCCTTTGGCAGCGCGCTGGCGCCGCCTCTGACCGCCTTTGATATGCATGTGCAGGCGGACTCGATTACCGTAAAAGCGCTGGACGGCACAGTGACCTTCAACTACCAGGGTGATAATTCAACGCATGCAGTAAAAGCGGGCGGCACATCGCTCCTGGCGGATTATGCAACGATCACCGCCGGAGAAGACGTTATAGACAAGGCATGGGATGAGTGGAACCGGGACATGGATGAACAATGGGAAGATCGACTGCAAGATGACGGGGACGAGCAAGACTACCTCCCCGATAGCATTCGCCACGAATCCTACTCGCTGCGCGAGAACGGCATCTGGGAAACCGTTTATTACGAAGGAAGAAACTGCACGTTGTGGAGGCCGCTGTACGTTTCATCCTACTGGTCTCCGTATACGGCAGGAAGATGGACAGTCTGGTACGGCGACCAGTGCTGGATCCCCTATGAGCCCTTTGGATACGTGACCCACCACTACGGCAACTGGATTTACATTGACGGCTGCAGCAGATGGTACTGGGCGCCACCGGATTGTCACCGACGGTATGGTGACGCATATTTCCCGGGCATTCCCTTTGCCTGGTATCCCGGCAGGGTTGCATGGATACACCGGGGCGACTACGTGGGCTGGATTCCGCTTGCCCCCTCTGAACCATATTATTGTTACCGGAACTGGGGTCCGCGCTCGCGCGTGGTTGCCAGGGATCCCCGCCGCCACCATCGAGAGCTTGACGTCAAGGCCTGCCGCTACCGGAACCAGGCGGTCATTGTCAAAAAAAGCAATTTATACCGGGCCGGCAATTATGACAATGAACGCATTCATAACCGCGCGGCCGGCTTTATCGAACAATTTCAGCGTGAAGCCGGTATCAGCAGCCGGGTTATACCCAACTTGAACAATACCAAACAACGATTTGCCTTCGACGCCCGCGAGACAAAAAAAGCGCTGCAGCCGACTCCCGGCAAGCCACGGGTCAGGGCACAATCAGATAACCGGCTTTTTACAAAGAACCCGCCGTCGATTCAGAAACCTCCGGTTTTGCCGGATCACAGCAAGACGTTCAAGCAACCTCGCATGACACTGCCGACGCGAACAAACAAAATTACTGATGTACAGACCATCAGGGGGACTGAGGTATCAACCTTTAAACCCATTGACCGGTATAAAACGAATAACACCATGCTTGATGCAAGAAAAAAACGTTCGGTAGCACCGGCGCAAAAGGGACAAATCGGCATACCGGGGGGAAAACAGAGTCAGGTGCTGCCACGATTGCAGCGGCAACAACCGGTAATCGGCCCGGGCGTTACATTGCAAAAGCGGGAACCACCGAGAGCGGTCACGATACAAAGACATGATAGTCCCGCCAGGCTGAAAACGGAGCCGCCCGCGTCATTTAATAATCGAGGAAGCATTAACCGCCCATATTTCATGCCCCCGCCATCGGGTTCCGGGAAGAGATAACTATGCGACATTCAAAATCAGATTGACTATTGAACTGTTTTAACATACAGTCAAAATGATTGGAGGAGGCGGCGGCACCTAATATTCATACAGGAGGAACGGCAATGAAGAAAATCATCGTGTTGTGTATTTCAATTGCGCTTATAACAGGGGGATGCGCGACAATTAAGGAGCACAAAAAGACGGCCATCGGAACAGCGGCCGGCGCAGCGGTCGGAGCCGGAGTCGGCGCGGCCATTGGCGGGGGTAAAGGCGCCGGCATAGGCGCTGCCGTGGGTGCGCTCGCAGGTGGTGTAATTGGGTATATGTTTGAAAAGCAGGAAAAGGAATTCAAACAGGCCCTGGCCGACGCCGAGGGCGCATCAATCAAACGCGAGCAGCGGGTGCTCGAAGATGCAACCAATGAAGCCGCTCGACGTGACGTGGAAGTTCTGGTTTTAACCTTCCAGGGAGATGTCTGGTTTGATACCGGTTCCGCTGCTTTAAAAGCCGGCTCCTATGATGAGCTTGACCGGGTGGCGGCCATCCTGAACCGTTATCCAGAAACATCCATCCGGATCGAGGGTCATACCGACAGCACCGGCAGTGAAAGCTTCAACCAGGAGCTTTCCGAGAAACGGGCCATGTCGGTGAAAAACGCCCTGCTGGGGAAAAATGTGTCTGAGACACGCCTCCAGACCATCGGCTACGGTGAATCCAAACCGGTTGCCGGCAACGATTCGGAGGGAGGCCGCCAGCTGAACCGCAGGGTCGAGATTGTCATCGTTCCACCCGCGCAGCAGCAGGCGCCCAGCGCATCGTAAGATCGTCGCACTGCTCGTAACTGAACCATAATGCCAATGGCGTGAATCATCGAGATTCACGCCATTGCTGTTTCCAAGCGCTTATTTTTTACGCGGTCCCGGAGGCGGCGCAGCAAAGCTCTTTTTTAAGCCCCCCACATAGTGATCTGCTTCACGGGTGGGCTTGGGAATGCGGTAGCCGTCCAGGCATTGCAAAACAATCTTGATTGAGGTGGTAAGCGAAACCCCGGTGCCCGGCGAAACAAAGATCGGTTTGACTCCGTTGCGGGTTCGCACCACAGCTCCAACCGTCTCACCTGCATGAACCAGGGGTTTATAACAGCCCCGCTCCTTCCCCGGTTCGTCAAATGACCCCACCAAGCGCGACTTGGCGCATCCTATGGCCGGCTTATTGAGCACAATGCCCATATGCGTTGCGATCCCCATCCGTCTTCCATGCGCAATCCCCTGCCCGTCAAACAGCAGCAGGTCCGGCTCGGTTGAAAGCTGCTCCAAGGCTGCAAGCAGGACCGGGGCCTCACGGAATGCCAGCAACCCCGGTATGTACGGAAAGGTCAGCTTCATTCGAACCGAACGGCGCTCAAGTTCCTCCAGTCCGGGATAGGTATACGTGATCACCCCACCGTATCCCCAATCGTCGTCAAAAGAGACATCGGCGCCTGCAATGACCCGTATGTTCCGGCAAACGTCACAGAGCTTTATCCGGGCTCGCAGCTTTTCCTGTATGGCAATCGCTTCACGAGGCGTAACATCCCAGGGATGCAGTTTGATAAGTTTAATCTTCATATCGGTCCCGCTGCTGCCGATCTCAGCATTTTCCAGCTGGTTGATGATACGGAAGCTGTAGCCAACTTATCAAGGATTGCAATAAATTTGACCCCTTGTAGATCATTGCTTCAACTGACACGTTATAAGTGTAACGCTATTGTACCGGGATATTCGCGCGGTTACCGTTTAAGAAATATCCCAAAATACCGATACCATTGTTTGACTAACCATTTCACCTTTGATGAAGATTTGCCATGTTTCCATTGAGCAGGATACTGAGATTACTCGCTTTGCTGTGCATCACCCTCTCTTTCGGCATGGGACACGGCCTTGCTCTCGATACACCTTTAACGGTTACTTCAACTCAACCTGAAGAGAGCGTAGGCGACATCGATCCCGGCCCGGTGAACACACAGCCCCCCTCCTCTGCTCCTTCCACCACAGCCGGCCCGGGCAATGAAGCAGGTTCCTGTCCGGTTTCCCTGCTCCTCTCACCGGAGGGCGGCGATGAGAAGATCCTTGCCCGCTTCAGGGATACGGTACTAGCCGCACATGAGCGGGGGGTAAACTATACCAGGCTTTATTACATCAACTCGCCCGAACTTACCCTCATCATCCTGACGGACGATGCTATCAAGGCCCACGCGCAAAAAATTCTTTATGACCTCACTCCCATAGCTGCCGCACGCCTTAAAGACGGAGAGACATCCATCTCCCAGCGCGTATTGGATGACATGGACAGCCTGATCAATGAAATTGCCCGAAGCGCCAGCCCGGCACTGAAAGATGCGCTGAGAATGGCCAAAAGCGACCTGATCAAGAAAACCTTCTTTGAAGAGCTGAAGATCAGGATCGTTCCGTAAAGCCATGGCTCTCCATTGTCATCATCCTCTTTTTCACACGAAAATCACGCCTGAATCGTAGGGGCGATCGGCCGGTCGCCCCTACATGGATATATGACATGTGGCGACACCGCAAGCACCCTACCCTATTTTCAGCAGCCTACCCTTTCTGGTAATCATCCCTTCTTTTTCCAGGTCGAGGAGAGCGCTCCTCACCCGTCCCGCATGCAGGCCGAGTTGCTTCACCAGTTCCCCTTCGGTCCTCGTTCCCTCCCTGGTAAGATATCGCACGATCCTGCCGCGAACCTGCCGGTTTGAACCTTCAAAAGGCGCTTGCTTATGGTAATGACTGCTTTTGCGGCCGGCGTTGGCAGCGGTTTTTTTCAGGTACGCCCCGTAGTCCATGAGCGCATAGTACCATTCCCGGGGGTTATCAGCGTCCAGGGTTTTGACCACCAGGGGAAGGATTTCCTCGTCGCTCACCGCATCCCGGTCAAAAAAAAAGAAATGAATGAAGACAGTGCGAATGTTGGTCTCGATGAAAGCAACCGGCTGGTTGAAGGCAAAGGTCAGAATTGCGGATGCGGTGGCTTTCCCGATGCCGGGCAGTTTGACCAGCTCATCCAATGAGGAGGGTACGTTTCCTTTGAATCGCTCAACCACGATCCGGGCGATCTGCTGCAGGGCCAGCGCGCGCCGGTTATACCCGAGGCCCTGCCATACCGCAAGGACCGACCGCAGCGGTGCTTTGGCCAGCCCTGCGGCATCAGGAAACCGGGCGGTAAATTCGCGATATTTCTCAATCACCCGGGGCACCTGGGTCTGCTGCAGCATCAATTCCGACACCAGGATATGGTAGGGATTATGCGTCTCCCTCCAGGGCATGGCACGGCCATGCTCCCGGTAGTAATTCCATATCTTTTGCTGAAATGAGCGCAGTGCCGAGGGCCCTATTCCCCTGCCCTTTTTTATCGCGGGTTGTATCTCCGGCATTGTTCTAAGCGGTGCGCTTCGGGACATTGGGCATGTCCTCGCTGAAGTCAAACCGTGCCATCATCATCATGAAGCGCCTCAAGGTATCCGCGGCCTCCTTTTGGATGGCCTCCCGCCCGAGCACGTCGCAGGCCCTGCTCTCTTTGACAAACGAGCTGAAGAGACCAGCGTAGTCGGTGAGCAGGCTGATGATGCGCGCGCTCTCGGCGACCGGCACATTGCCGAAAATCCTTCCCGATGAGTTGAAGGTTTCAAATTCCCGCAATGCCGGATAGATCTTATGGACATCATCGGTGATATGGTCGATCAGCCCGGGCAGGTCCTGATACTTTTGGCGAAGCCGCGCAACCGGCGCATCATATTTTTGCCGGTATGCCGGGTCCTGTGAAAGGGGGATGAGATCGGTAATGATGTGGACATATTTGCCCTTATGCACATCCACGTCAGCTGCATAGAGCGGGAGGGGAACCGATGGGTCCGGCATGACCGTGATAATAAACGAGTCTGAAAGGTCGAGCTGTGACCGGTCATAAAAGTTCCGGATCTCCACATCGCGAATGACCTGCACCCGCATTGACTGAAAGGGAGCACGGGCGGCACTGCCCGGATCGTACCAGGTGGTTTCTCCCATGCGGTCCATGGCCGGCATCTTGGAAGGAACCGCCTTCAAATCACCAAACCCGTCCCTGAGCTTTTCCACAATGAGCTCGGCGATATTTACCTGAGCAATGTCTGTTGCCATGAGTGCAGCTCCTTATCCTAAGGTGAAGGTCTACGGAAAAGGCCATCTCATCGTCACTCGCAACCCATTCGCGGCTAAAGCCGCTCCTACCGGTTTATACTGGCCTCTGATAGCAGGTTTTTTATCCCACATCGCAGATCCCATATCGCCCGTCGCCTACACCGTCCCGGCAAGCACTCCTGAATCATTGGGGCCGCGGAACAGCAGCCTCGTAACGTCCTTAACGCCGGCATTACTCATCATCCCGGTAAGCTGTGATTCCGAATAGGCCTGGCCTTCCGGGGTATTGATCAGCATGTTGAGCGAAAACAGCGCCGGAAACAGGGGCTGATCCATGGTGTCTCCGAGAATGAATTCGTGCACCAGCATCAAACCGCCCGGCTCCAGCACCTTTACGGTTTTTTCGATAATCTCCTGGCAGGTGTCAGGCCCTTCCGCGTGCAGAATGTGGGAAAGCAGCGCAACATCATAGGAGCCGCGGATATCATCATTGAGATAGTCACCGGCCATGAATTCAATGCGGTTCGCCAGTCCGAACTGCTCGATGGTGCGCAGGGCAAAGGGGGCGGTGGCTTCAAGATCAAAGATGGTCGCCTTCAGGCGGGGATTGGCAAGGCAGAAAAAAATCGCATGGGTGCCGGGCCCGCCGCCCACATCAAGCAGGCGCTTCCTGCCGCGGAGGTCCACCTGCTGCGAAAGGGCGGGAGCGATGGCCATGGCGAGGTTATGCATGCCCATTAAAAAGCTCTCCCGCTCCTCCTCTTTCTTGTACGGCTGCCCCTTCAGGGGCTGGCCGCTCCGGACCGCCTGTGCTAAATCCGCCCACGCTTTCACCGCCTGCTCATGATGTCCAATGAGATAGCCGCAATAGTGTGGAGATGATTTGTTGAGAAAGGTATTGGCGGCCGCGGTATTGGCATAACGGTCACCCGTTTTAATCAGCAGGCCCATGGCCGCCAGGGCGTTAAGCAGCATGATCATCGCCCGGGTGCTGGCGTTGGTTTTTTGGGCCAGGTCTTCGGCCTCGAGATACTCATTACCCAGCAGGCTGAAGATACCCAGCGCAACCGCCGTGTGCAGCGTACAGGACTCCCAGTAGGCCCCTGATGTTCGCAGCAGTTTCTCGGCATTCCACGATTCTTCGTGCATCATCATGCCTCACCTCCCGGTTTGTGCCAACATAGCATGGACTATTTTCAGAGCGGCTTCGGGATTGGTTCTGGTTTCAGGACGGGCAATATACACCAGTTCACGCAACACCATCTGATCCAGCCGGTCCCGCTTTTTAAACAATTTCCCCTCTTCATCATTCTCCACAATAATACAGATACAGTCAAAATCCCTGGCGATGAGCCGCTTCCGGTCACCGGGCGGCAGCATCTCTTCACCCTTGAAGAGGAGCGAGCCGATGCCGGAACTCAGGGGATCGTGCTGCTCATGTCCGATGAGCATAAGCTGCATCTGATCGAGTCCCAGGCAATCCAACCATACCCGCGCCGCCTTTCCCAGCGCCTTGGGAATGGGCCGGGCCGCCTTCACCGATCCCAGGTCATAGTGATAGGCAAATCCCCGGTCGTATTTTTTCTTTGCCATCCTGCGCCGTTGCGCCCTTTCCCGGCAAGCTGTTGCAAAACACCGTCCTTATATCCCCCCGGCATAAACATCCTTCACTTCATACATCCCGTCTTTCAGGCAGAGGTATCCCCCGGTTTCGGCAGACCAGCAGGGAAGTACCACGAAGGTGTTTTTGCAGTCATATTCCCGCACCAGCGGGGAATGGGTATGCCCGCAAATGATCATATCAGCCCCCCCGGCAAAGATCCGCCTGATGGTATCGTCGGGAAACTCGAATCGCCAGGGCGCCTGGGCCTCAATCACCTGTTTGCTCCTGAGCATGAATCGCCGGGCCAGTCTGTTTTCAAGCCATCCGGGGAGGACGGCATCGAGCATCCGATAGATGGGCCAGGCGGTGCGCCGGTATCGCTGGAAATGCACATCATTGGTCAGCAAAAGGTGACCATGGGTGAGCATGATCCGTTTGCCCTGCAGCATCACTTGAGCGCGCTCACCCAGAAAGGCAACGCCACAGCGGGAAAGGACCTTTTGACCCAGGAGGAGGTCCCGGTTGCCAAGGAGAAAGGACACCTTCGACCCGCCGCGGGCGAGGCTGCGCAGGGCATCGAGCACGTCGCGGTAATCATGTATCACCGCCCGGTTGTTTGCCCAGTAATCAAACAGATCCCCCAGGATGTAGAGGTCTGCACCCCGTGCGCCTACCCTCTCCAGAAAGGAAAAGAACAGCTGCCGCTTCCCCACCTCGTTCCTTTGCAGATGGACATCGGCAATGAAATAGCTCTCCCGTTCGGTTGGTTCCATGGCAGCACATATGGCACGAGGCATGCGGACACGAGATCGCCGGCCCCGCCGGTCGGGCTTACTTCCAGGCAAGCAGCATGGTTATGTTGGGAAGCTGGATGGCTCCCTGCGCCCGCTGATCAAAAATCATATAGTGGGGGAAATGTTGGTCCAGCAACGGCTTCACGTCCTTGAAAAAGAGCGGCTGGGATCCGATCCGCTTGAAGACCTCATCATAGGCGTAGAGCTTCCCGGTGCAGTTAAACCAGTCACCCAGGATCAGGATGTCCGCCACGCGTGCAATGTTCTCAAATGCCTTCAAGGCGGCATAGTTCAAGGTGTAGCGCTCATAGAGGAGGGTCGGACCGGTCAGCTGCTCCAGGAGCGGGGCCGGCGGCGGCTCCATGATGTTCCACAATGCCGTCGTGAGCGCGGCCCCGGGATGGCTGCCCTTGAGCTTCTCAACGTTTTCGATGATGACCGGCTGCGCGTCCGTAACCACCAGCGGCAGCTGTACGCCCGCCTTGTCCATTTGCCCCAGCATGATGTTTGTCAAATTGGCCCTGCCCGCGCCGATTTCCAACAAGGTCTTCACCCCCGCCATCCGGGCCACCCGCAGGGCTATGGAGGTGATCATGTCCCCGAAAAAGGTATAGAATTCCTCAGCGGCAATTTCCCCGAAGATCTGCCGCAGCTTGGGATTATTCCAATCAAACTTTCCGGACGCCTCCATCTCGAGCAGTACCTTCATCATTTTTAATTCCGCACGGAAGGCCTCGGGAACTTCATCCTCCCCCACCTCCTTTCCATCGGCCACGCGCTGCGAGGCATCGGCCCAGACTTCCCACCTGCCGAATCGCTTGATCAGGTGGTCAACGTACTGCTTTTCCAAATCTGCAAGCTCTTTTTTCAGTCCTTCCGCGGTGATCATCGGCCACTCTCCTTCATTTTTCCAAAGCAACAAGTTTATACAGGCTCTTCACCTCTTCACGGGTGAGGTAGCGGCTCCGGCCGGGTTCCAAATCACCCAGGGTGAGCGTGCCGAAGCTCACCCGCTTTATTTTTATGGCCGGGTGGTCGACGGCGGCACACATTCTTTTTACCTGCCGGTTCCTTCCCTCGCCCAGGGTTATCCGGATCCAGCTGTTATGGATCGATTTTCGAAGAAAGCGGGCGCGCGCGGGGAGGGTCATCCCGTCCTCGAGCTGCACTCCTGTGCGCAAACGCTCCAGCGCACCTTCGGTAGGCACGCCCTTCACCTTGACCTGGTAGGTTCTCCTGATTCCGTACCGGGGATGGTGCAGCCGGTGGGCCAGCGCACCATCGTTGGTCAAGAGCATCAGCCCTTCCGCATCATAATCGAGCCTGCCCACCGGGTATACCCGTGACCTGACGCTGCCGAGCAAGTCCACGATGATCGGACGCTTCTCCGGATCGCGCAGGGTGGAAACATACCCGGGAGGCTTGTGCAGGAGGATGTAAAGATGCGCGGGCGGGGCAGCAAGTTTTTTTCCGTTCACCACAATTACATCAGAAGCGGAATCAACCTTGGTGCCCAGCTCGGTGACGGTTCTCCGGTTTACCGTTACCCGGCCTTCCCTGATGAGGCGCTCCGCTTCCCTTCTGGAAGCCAGACCCGCCCGGGCAATCACTTTTTGCAGGCGTTCCAGCATGGCACGTGGCACGAGCAGGTTGTTGAAAACACAGTTTTCCTCAGGCTGTTCAAAAACATCCAGATGCAAGGCACGCGCAATCCTGATGAATGCAGCGTACATGCGAGTACGCTGCAATGACGAAGGATGAGCGTGTAACGCAGGGGATGGGTGTTTTTCAACAGCCTGCTACGGAGTTTCTTCTTCGGCAACCGGAATCGCCACATCGCTCAACTGCTTGATTTCTTCTATGGTAGGCAGACTGGCAAGCGTTTCCAGCCCGAAGACTTCCAAAAACCTGGGCGTCGTGCCGTAGAGAAACGGCCTTCCCACAACCTCTTTTCTGCCCTGGATGGCTATCAGTTTTTTATCCATCAGCGATTTCACCACCCCGCCGCAATCCACTCCCCGCACCACTTCAATTTCAGCCTTGGTGACCGGCTGCTTGTAGGCTATGATTGCCAGCGTCTCCAGGGTGGGCTGGGTCAGGTGATACGGCTTTGACTTTCTCATCTGATGCACCAGGGATGCGAACTCAGGCTTGGTACAAAACTGATACCCGTGGGCTACCTCCCTGATATAAATGCCCCGCGGGTTGGTCCGGTACTCTTCCATCAGCTCTTCCACCAGATCCCGTATCTGCCGGGGCTGCAGATCATCGAGCACCTGCCGTATCCGTTCCATGGTGAGCGGGATGTCGGATGCAAAGATCAGGCACTCGATGATGCATTTCAAGCGCTCCCTGCCCGGACCGGCCTGCTCCCCGGTCTGCGCTGCATCCTGCTCTGCATGTGGCTCTGTGGTTGGCTCCGCAGGCTGTTCCTGCGCCTGTTCTGCAGGTGTTTCTGCAATGGTCTCTGCAGTTGGCTCCGCCGCCTGCTCTGCAGGTTCGGTTGGCTCCATCTTCTGTTCTACCGTGCTGTCCTCTTCCAAAGCCGCTCCTCTGCTTTTTACGTCTTCTTCACCTGTGGAAATATGCGTCTGCATCAGGAACTGATACCGTCAAGCGGAACCTCGCCGGCCAGCGCCACAATGCGTATTTCACCGTACGGCTGTATCTGAAAAACCCTGATCGCCCTCAGCCGAATCAGCTCCAGCACTGCCAGGAAGGCAACCACAATCTCATATCTGGTGACCAGGGGGTCAAACAGGGATTGAAAAACAATCTGCGGTGTCTGCTTGAGCTGCTGCAGGATGGAAACAATCTTGTCCCGCACGGTAATTTTTTCAACCGCAACCCCCATGAAGTGTTCCGGCAGATCCTTCCTTTCAATCACCTTGCGCAAGGCATCGACCAGGTCAAAGAGGCTCGCCTCAATCAGAACCTCTTCCTCACGCTTGGCCTCGCCCGGCTCCTCGGTCAGCGGACGGGTAAATATGTCCTTTTCGAGCAACTCCCTGGTAAACAGCTGATGGGCGGCCTCCTTGTAGCGCTGATACTCAAGCAGATGCTCCATCAGCTCGGCCCGCGGGTCGGCCTCCTCCTCCCCCTCCCCTTCACCCTCGACCGGCGGCAGCAGCATCTGCGACTTGATTTTGACAAGCGTCGACGCCATCACCAGGAACTCGCCGGCAACATCAAGGTTGAGCTCCCGCATCAGGTCCAGGTATTCCAGGTACTGGCCGGTAATGAGGGCTATGGGAATGTCATAAATATCCACCTCATTCTTTTTGATGAGGTAGAGCAGAAGATCCAGCGGCCCCTCGAAGATATCGAGCTTCACCTGGTACTGCATTGACGGTTATCACCTGATGGGATGTGCCATTTCGGATTTCGGATTGCGGATTGCGGAAAAATCAAGACATCCTTCCGTCTACTTAATCTTGATGGCCTGACGCACCTCATCCATGGTCCGGCATGCAATCACCCGCGCCTTTCTGATGCCTTCCTCCAGGATCTCATCGACCCGGGAGGCGTGCGACAGGTAGTATGCCCTCTTTTCCCGGTAGGGCGCCAGATAGGCAATGAGATTCTCCACCATTTTTCCCTTGCACTCAACGCACCCGATGCCGGCCCGTCTGCATTCCCGGTCAACCGTGCTGATGAGGTCGGCCGGACTGTAGAGGTTGTGAAAGGTAAAGACATTGCAGATCTCGGGGTTGCCCGGATCATTCCGGCGCATCCGCTGGGGATCGGTGATCATCTGCGAGACCTTCTGCCGGATAACCTCCGGCTCATCGGAGAGATAAATGGCATTATTGTATGACTTGCTCATCTTGCGCCGGTCAATTCCCAGCACCTTGGACATTTCGGTGAGAATCTGCTCCGGTTCGGGAAACACCTCTCCGTAGAGATTATTGAAACGGCGCACGATCTCCCGGGTAAGCTCGAGGTGCGGCACCTGGTCCCTGCCTACCGGCACCTTGTGGGCCTTGTACATGATGATGTCGGCGGCCTGCAACACCGGGTAGCCGAGAAAGCCGTAGGTGGTAAGATACCGGCCGGTCAGCTCATCCTGCTGCTCCTTGTAGGTTGGGTTGCGCTCCAGCCAGGGAAGCGGGACAATCATTGAAAGCAGCAGGTGCAGCTCGGCATGCTCGAGCAGCCTGCTCTGGATAAAGAGCGTGCTCCTCTCCGGGTCAATGCCCGCGCTGAGCCAGTCGATGACCATGCCGGGAATGCTCTCCCTGATCACCCCGGTATTTTCATACTCGCTGGTCAGGGCATGCCAGTCGGCGACGAAAAAAAAGCAGTCGTACTCATCCTGCAGCTTCACCCAGTTGCTCAGGGTCCCATGCAAATGGCCCAGATGGAGTTTTCCGGTGGGCCGCATCCCGCTCAGCACCCGTTGTTTCGCCACAATCACGTTCTCCCGAAAGAATCATCGGCGCGCTCAGACAAAGGGGCGATCCTCCGCCCCGGTGCCGCCGCCGCTTCGTTAATCAACGCCCTGCCATCGTGCATCGGCCACGCCGCGTATCCGGCCAATGGCCACAGTATGTATCAAATAAACCATGGCCTGTCAATCACCATGAACAACGCCGCCCTTTAAAAAGTGCCGCCGCACGTAGTCGATTTCATCGGCCTTGGTCTGGACTTTCCCTTCAAGCCTGGCGTCAAGCAGCCCGTCCAGTATCTTTTTATACAGGCGGCCGGGCGGCAGCCCCAGCTTTTTGAGATCCTCTCCCCCGGTCTCAATGGCGGTGTGCCGCAACTGGGTGATAAACGTCGAGATGGCCTTTTGCGCCTCCCGCCGGGTGACCCGTCCCATCAGGTAGATGAGGCATTCCACCGAAAGGGGCTTGAGTAGATGGTAGAGCTCGCTGGCACCGAGCGTTCTGCGGCGCACCATTCGCACCAGGACATTTTTGATGTGCTCCCGGTTGGTGAGGAGCTCACGCCCCTCCTTCTCGCTGAAGAAGAGCCGGCGGCACACCTGCACCACCTCGTTTTTCCCCAGTCCGTCAATCAGGGCCATAAAATATATCTTCCACTGCACGTATGCTTCCTCCAGGAAGGAAAGCTCGTACCACCGGATGGCCTCCTTGATCCTTTCACACAGCCCCTTCCGGGCCTTATCAAAGGTGAATGCGGGATGAATACAGCGAAGCAGCGACAGCTCCTGCATCCGTTCGAGGTTTAAGATCACCTCTTCCTCCTGCAGCACCAGAATCAGCTCGGAAAGCAGGCGCCGCCCGTCCAGCCTCTCCAGGAAATTAAATCTGACCGCATTCTCGATCAGGCTCTGGGTGAGCCTGCCCAGGTGGAATCCGAAGCGCTGCTCGAAGCGGATCGCCCGCAATATCCGGGTGGGATCCTCCACGAAGCTCAAATTGTGGATCACCCGGATGGTTTTTTCCTTGATGTCCTTCCGCGCGCCGAAAAAATCGATCAGCTCACCGAAGTAGGCCGGGTTAAGCCGGATGGCCAGGGTGTTGATGGTAAAGTCGCGCCGGTAGAGATCCAGCTTGATCGAACTCATCTCCACCTGGGGCAGGGCCGCCGGCCGCTCATAATACTCCAGCCGCGCGCTGGCCACATCCACCTTGAATCCTCCGGGAAGGCTGATCACCGCCGTGCCGAATGTCTTGTGCACCTTCACCCGCGCCTTGTGCTGCACCGCCACTTTCTGCGCAAAGGTAATGCCGTCCCCTTCAATCACCAGGTCCACATCCAGATTGTTCCGCCGCAGAAAAATGTCCCGCACAAACCCGCCCACAAGGTAGGCATTGACCCCCATTGCCTCGGCGGTTTCTCCCAGATCCTTAAGCATGCCGACCATCTCCGGCGGCAGATGCTCTTCAAGCTGATGTACCATCACCTTGTTCTGCTTGCGGGAGGCGTATGCGCCCTCCTCGAAGAGAAACTGGGGCTCCTCGGACAGGTCGGCATGGAGCACCCGGAGCAGGTCGGTCCGGGTTATGCCCCCGATGAGCTTGCCCCGCTGGAGAACCGGGAGAAAGCGCTGATTGCCTTCGATGATGATCTTCTGGATTGACGGCCAGGGGGTCTGCGGACCCGCGGTGGCAAAATCGCGCACCATATACTCTTCCACCGGGAGTTCCTTGAGGCCGTGGTGGGTCGCCTTTTCAATGACCTGCCGCGATATCAGTCCGGCCAGACGGCCATCTTTCATCACCGGCAGCACGTTAATGTTGTAGCGGGTCAGCACCTGCCCGGCGCGGCTCAGGGTTTCCGATGCATCAACCGTCTTGACCGGATAGGACATGAAGTCCCGCGCCACCCGGGGAGGAGATATCTTGCTCTGCAGAATGGTCTTCAGCTTCTCCTCCACCTGGATCAGCGTTTGGTCCCGGACGGTGGCCGAAGCGGCGCTGCTGTGCCCTCCCCCACCGAACTCTTTGGCGATGTCGCCCACATCCACCTCCGGCTTTCTGCTCCGCGCCACCAGGTAGACCCGGTCCTCCATGCGGGCAAGCACAAACAGCACATCGCAGCGCTCCATCTCCCGCAGCTTGTGGACCAGCACGGCAAAGTCGCTCACGTAGGTCTTGCTCGACACCGTGGCAACCACCACGTCAACGCCGTTGATCTGATACGTGGCCGCCGACTCAACCAGCTCGTTTAGAAGCGAAATCTGCTCGGCGGTAAACCCCTTCACCAGAATGTCGCTGATAAGATTGAGGTCCGCACCTTTGGACTTGAGATATGCCGCGGCCAGGAAATCGTCCTCGGTGGTGGAGGGAAAGGTGAGGCTGCCGGTGTCCTCATAGATGCCGAGCATCATGATGGTCGCCTCCTCCGGCAGAATTTCAAGCTTCCGTTCCCGCAGCAGCCCGCACAGGAGGGTCGTGGTTGCGCCGACCTCACGCACCATTTCCACCGAGCCATGCAGGTCATCCTCCGCCGGGGGATGGTGATCATAGATATGCAGCTCAACATCGGGGCGCTCGGCAACCCGAGCGAACTGGCCGATGCGGTTTTTCTGCCGGATGTCCACCAGGATGAGCCGGGTTATCTTTTTCAAATCAATGTTCTTGAGCTTTTCCCACTTGAAGGCATAATAGGCGGAGGTAACGAAGAAGTCGCGGAGGCTCTTTTCCTGGCTCCCGGCAAAGGCCACCACCGCGTCAGGATAGAGCTTCTTTGCCGCAACCATGGAGGCAAAGGCATCAAAGTCCGCGTTGACATGGGTGGTTATGACGTCCATAGGCAGGGGCGAGTTTTAGAAAGCAAAATACGTTGATGCAGGATGCATGATACAGGATGCAGGACGCAGCATGACAAATCCGAAGCACCAAATTCTAAATCCCAAACAAATTCAAATGCCCAAAATTTAAAGCATAAACCCACTAAAGTCTCTCGCAATGACTGCACACTGCAAAGCGGCAACTGCATATGGAACATTTGAACATTTTAATTTTGGATTTGTTTAGGATTTCGTGCTTCGGATTTGGGATTTACCCCACTTGCATCGTGCATCGATTCCCGCTCTTTCTCACCTGCAACAGATAACATGCAATCTGCAACACTGCCTCTAACCTATTACAATTACTGCAAAATGGCAAGGTTAATTCCGGAGATTTGATGGAAGGAATGGACTGTGAGAGGAACTTGAGTCGTGTCAGCGCTTCTTTGAAAACCGATGTTTGCAATGTTATTAATTATGCGGTTGTAGCCTGCAGCTGTGCGGGAATTTTGCTTAAAATGACTTCTTTGAGGTTAATTTTGCGGCTGGCATTATCAATATCGATTCCGGCAATATTTCCTGCGTCATCATAATCAACGACAACACCCTCGGAAATTTCGACACTTTCCTTGCTTGGTTTCGACGATAGATCAATATAAAGCGAATCGGTTTCTGGATAGTAATTCAATTTCATGATTCAAACCTCCTGTCCGGGAAGGCATTATGGATGGTCTTTTTTATAATCATATAAAGAGGGACATCCTTAGAGATTTAAGTTAGTGGGTACGAGAATGAATATTTAGAAACTTAAGGGCGTTCCCCTCTATAATAAAATGAACAAATTTATAATTGCTTCTCTTGTATAGAGGTTTTTTTATGTCCTCCAAGGAATATTTTTTGCAAATTGGGCAAAGCTGGTATGTAAAGCATATTCCCTTGATTCATCGCTTAAGACACACGATCACTATCGTTTTCATTTATTGGATTCGATTCTTTGCCGATACTTAATTTTAATAGCACAAAAAATGGGGACTAATAAATGAATGGAAAAGTTGAAATGTTCATTTCCTGGTTGAGCTATAATCAGAAGTTGTGTTTAGGAGGATAGGCGGTGTATCCTCCGGGT